>ERZ1292632.732-Hain-H43-01um-R2-732-length-35952-cov-6_pt1 | contig 35952 bp, 46 predicted proteins | sample MGYA00564407_ERZ1292632 | MGnify/ENA primary metagenome ERZ1292632 (study PRJEB36523, sample SAMEA6512637) | groundwater metagenome | collected 2019-01-08 | study: AquaDiva: Metagenomics assemblies of 32 groundwater samples | reverse complement strand
GGTGCGATTACACCTTACGCAGATAAAATATATCATTCATTCTCTATACTTTTATAAACATCTATAGTTTTCTATTTATATGAAGACTACTATCAGTTTTATCCCCATAGACTACGATTACTTTGACTTTGAAGGTAAGAACTATGTCAAAATAATCGGCAAAAATGAAGAGGGCAAAAAAATAGCTATAATTGACTATTTTGAACCCTATTTCTGGGCAGTATTTAATGACGAAGCTTCGGACAGAAAAATCAGCCAAATAGCCGAGCAGATAAAAGACATTAAAATCGAATCAGAATCCAGAACAAGCAAAGTCGAAAAAGTAGAAATTCACAATAAGAAATATATAGGTACAGATGTTCGAGCAATAAAAATTTTTGTTACAAACTACAAAGACTGCCATCCTGTTGCAGACCAATTAGATTTTCCAGAAATTATAGCAAGAAGAGAATATGATATTCCCCTAATAACTCGCTACATAACCGAAAAAAGCCTAATCCCCCTAACTTGGAAAAAAGTTAATGGTGAAATCCTAAATAACAGCGAAGAATTCGGTGGAATAGATTCAGTATTAGAAGTTCATCAAACAATAAAAGTTGAAAAAATAGAGGACATAGAAGAAAAAGAGCTAAAAAAACTGGAACAAAACTTTCAACCAAAAATTCTTGCATTTGATTTAGAATGCGATGAATTTGAAATAGGAAAAGGCGAAATCTTGATGATTTCGCTCGCTGGGAAAAACTACAAAAAAGTTCTAACTTGGAAAAAATGCTCAACCTCTCAAGATTTTGTAGAATGTTTCAAGAATGAAGAAGAAATGATTGAAGCATTCATAAAAGAAATTAATACTCAAAAACCAGATATTCTTACTGGTTATTTTAGTGATGGTTTTGATATGCCCTATCTTAAAGCACGAGCAGAACATCTTGGAATAAAATTAGCGTTAGGAATCGATGGAAGCAAACCAACATTCTCAAGAGGTAAAATAACTTCTTCAAGCATTTTTGGAATAGTTCATGTAGATTTATTCAGATTCATAGATACAGTATTTTCGCAATATCTTCAATCAGAAACTCTTGGACTTAACGATGTTGCAACAGAGCTTCTTGGAGAAGGCAAAATAGATTTTGAATTCAAAAAAGCAAAACAATTCAAAGAACATGAATGGAAAGACTTCTTTGAGTATAATCTTCAGGATTCAGTTTTAACCTATAGACTTATGGAAAAACTCTGGATAGACCTATTAGAGCTTTCAAAGATTATACAAGAACCACCTTGGGACATAACCCGTTCCGGAATGTCTCAATTGGTTGAAGATTACATTCTTCACAATCTGAAGAACTTTAATGAAATAGCAGAACGAAGACCGCCACATGATGAAATTGAGGAAAGAAGAAATATGGGAAAATATGAAGGTGCATTTGTTTTTCAGCCAAAACCGGGCTTATACGATAATGTTGTTATGTTTGATTTCACCTCAATGTACAGCAGCGTTATTGTAACCTATAATCTATCAAAATCAACATTTTTAGGAGATATACAACTAAAGGGTCATGCAGAATTTAAAAATGCAATTGAGGCAGATTTGGGAGAAGTAGGAAAAGCGTACTTCTCTACCAAACCTGGATTTTTTTCAACAATGCTAAAAGAAATGGTTGAAAAAAGAAAAAAATACAAAGCAGAATACAAAAGAAATGAAAACAACCTTACAAAAGCAAGAAGCAATTCTTACAAACTTTTAGCAAACGCAGCCTATGGCTATCAAGGATTTTTCGGGGCGAGATATTATTGCAGAGAAGCAGCAGCAGCAACAGCAGCCCTAGCAAAAAAAGCAATTCTCACAACAATTGAAAAAATAAAAAAGGCAGGTTATGAAGTTATATATTCCGACACCGATAGTATTTGTCTATTGCAAGATAAAAAATCAAAAAAAGATGTATTAAATGTATTAGAACAACTTAACAAAAATCTTCCGGGAATAATGGAATTAGAATTAGAAGATTTCTATAAAAGAGGAATTTGGGTTACTAAAAGAGACGGAGAATCTGGAGCAAAGAAAAAATATGCCCTAATCGATGAAAAAAATAAAATGAAAATTCGTGGTTTTGAAACAGTTCGAAGAGATTGGTGCGACCTCGCTCGTGAACTCCAAAGCGAAGTTTTAGAAATTCTTCTCAAAGAAGGCAGTTCAGAAAAAGCCCTAGCCTTAGTCAAAAAAGCAATCAAAGATTTAAAAGAAAGAAAAATAATGCGCGAACAAGTAAGAGTTAGAACTCAACTAAAAAAACCACTATCAGAATATAAATCCATAACTCCTCATGTTGTAGCTGCTCAAAAAATGAAAGAAAAAGGTATTCCTCTTGATATTGGAATGACATTAGAATATTTTATTGCAGAAACCCGCGAAAAAAAAGCCCTTGTCAGAGAAAAAGTTAAACTTATGGATGAAAAAGGAGAGTATAACATTAAGTATTATCTCGACCATCAAATTATTCCCGCAGTCGAAAACATCTTTCAGGTTTTCGACATAAATATCAAAGAAGTCACAGAAGGAACTAAGCAGACGAAACTATTCTGATATAAAAACAGGAAACATATTTTGCCTTTTTTTATGATATAGAAAAAATAAATAACGAATTTTTTCTATATAAATCACTTTAAAAATACCCTTTTCTTCTTAGAGTTATGGAACAAAAAACCCATATAAACCCCCATACAAGCAAACCATTCAAATTCCAGCCAAAGCCAGAATTTGAAGCCAGAATGAATTCTCTTCTAAAAGACGAAGCAGATAAAGAAGCCTACTGGAAAGTAATTCATGAACAACCCGTAAGCTCAATTAGATGCAACACTCTTAAAATTACTCCACAAGAACTTCTAAAAAAGTTTGAAGAAAAAAACTGGAAAATAAAAGTTCCTTTTAAACAACATCCTGAAATAATGATTATCGAATCAGATTTAAAACCAGGAGAGTTAGGCAGAAGTAAAGAACATCTCTTAGGATATTATTATGTTCAAGAGATAAGTTCGATGCTTCCAATTTTAGCACTTAAGCCAACTAAAGAAGATTCATTTGTAGATTTATGCGCATCGCCAGGAAGTAAAACAACACAAGCAGCAGCAATGATGGAAAATAAAGGGAATATTATTGCAAATGATGATAATTTAGGAAGAATGATTATACTCGCTTCAAATTTGGAAAAATGTGGAGTATCTAATACTCTTGTAATGAGACACGGCGGAGTTCAATTATGTGAAAAATTAAGAAAATTAGATTTTCAGGTTGATAAAATTCTTGTTGATGCTCCTTGTTCTGGCGAAGGAACAATCCGTTCATCTCCAAAAACACTTTTAATGTGGAATGAAAAAATGATAAAAGTATTCTCAAGAATTCAAAAATCTCTTGCAAGCGCAGCAATAGAACTTTTAAAAGAAAACGGCGAGATGATTTATTCAACATGCACACATGCTCCAGAAGAAAACGAAGAAATCATTCAGCATCTTTTAGATAATTATAATATAAAAATTGAAGATGTTAAAAAAGAACTTCCAGTTAAAGCCCGTGATGGCTTAACAAGTTGGAATGGCAAAGATTTCTCTCCAGAAATAAAAAAATGCGCGAGAATTTATCCTCAAGATAATAATACAGAAGGTTTCTTTGTTTGCAAAATTAAGAAGCTTCCAGTTAAAACCAAAGAAGGAGATGAAGATGATAAATAAAATTTGTGCTTCGCAATTATTACTGAACAAAACTAATGTAATAATAACAAGTCGAATTCCGATTAGTGCATTATTAAATAAATTCAGTCAAATAACCGAGCAAGCGAAGGTTATTGAGCAGTCAACGAGAGGTTTTATCTAACAAAATGGGACTCTCCTTCATATTCCGAAACGATAAAGAAAAACTAATCAAGAGCCTTGGATACTATGGAATAATAAAACTTCCTTACCTATTAACTCGTTCAGGAAAAGAAAAAATTCGCGGTTATTCCGGAGGTCTTTCTGTTGATGAAATAATAAAACTTAACAATGAAATAGGCATAGAACTTTTAGGACTATATTTATTTCATGACTATCACGATAATCTAAGATTTTCCTTTGACGCAATTTCAGCTCTAAAAGACCAGATAACTAAAAATATTCTTGAACTCGATGATAAACAAGCAGAAGAATTTCTAAAAGGCAGAGATATTAACTTAACTAAAGAAGACCAAGAAAAATGGAAGAACGAAACAAAAGGATTCAAGGTAATGAGAAACAAAGGCGAATTTATTGGCACAGGAAAATTAATCGCAGACAGAATCGTTAATTATATGCCAAAAGAAAGAAGATTGAGATAAAATCGACTATAATAAATCTTAAAAACCCAAAATTAATAGAAAAACAATGGCAGAACAATATTCAAGATGGGAAAAATTTGTAGGGTGGTATAACCGAAGATGTTACATCGCTACAGGATTACCAAAGCCAACTGATCCAGAAGATGCAAGTGTAGAAAGTTTTGCGAGAGATTATCATAATAAAAGACTTGAAGCTAGAGTAAGTCAAAGACATTCGCGATTAGGATTTCCAAAGGGTTGGTAAAACACCCCCTATTTTGACTCGCTTCGCTCGCTTTTTTCTAATTAGTGCTGCGCATAAATTTTCAATAAACTAAAAACTAACAATTAATAACAAATCGCTTCGAATTTAGTGCATTATTAAGAAGTTGGAAGCAAGAAAGCGAGAGGAGCTCTCTGCTAAGGAGATTAACCCCTATTAATCTTCTACAATAATCTTTAAAAACTTAAAATAATAAAAATTAAGATGAATTTACACACTATTTTTCAGAAAATCGGAGTAGCATATGTTCGTTACGCTGAATGGAGAATGAATAAAATTATAGGCGTTGAAACAGAAAAGCCAAAAAATTCTTCTGCAGATTACTCTTGGAGCGATTGGTGGAATGCTGCAATTACTCTGCATAGAATGAATCCAGAAGAGAGAAACAAAAGATTCTATAATATGCCTACCCCCGAACCCGACGCTTTTTTAGAACAACTTGCTGAAGAGGCTTATAATGCAAAAATACAGAAAAAAAGAAAATCCACTATTCCAGAGACAGTATTAACCGAAAGAGACCCAAGATGGTAATAGCTTAAAAACCCCAAATTCTACAATTAATTATAACTTAACACTATTTTCAAGCGAAGCGAAGAGAGATAGCTAACTCTAGGGAAAAACTCGCGAAGAAAAACAGTTAGGTTTGTCTTACAACATGACAGAAAAAGATTACAGCGGAGCAACAACTTCAAAGATAGGCAAAAATGCCAAAGCAGGAAATGAACTTTCTAAACTAGTTTCTGCAATAAAAGGTGAAAAAAAGCATTCTGAAGCTAAAAAACAAGAAGATGAGAATTCCTCGGTTCTTTCTAAAGAAGATATTCAGAACTACAAAAAAGCAGGTGAAATAGCTAAAAAAGTAAAAGACTATGCAAAATCTATAGTTAAAAAAGATGAAAAACTTATTGATATTGCTGAAAAAATAGAAGCAGAAATTCTAAAACTTGGCGGACAAATCGGTTTTCCAGTAAATCTAAGTATTGATGATGTTGCCGCGCACTATACTCCAACTCTTCGTGATGAAAAAAAAGCTGAAGGCTTGCTTAAGATAGATATTGGTGTTCATGTTAATGGTTGCATTTGTGATATTGCTTTTTCTATGGATTTAACTGCCGAAAAAAAATATACAAAACTCATAGAAGCGAGTGAAGCTGCATTAAAATCTGCTCTCGAAGTTATCAAACAATCAAAAGCCAATACAACTTTAAGCCAGATAGGAAAAGCAATACAAAACTCAATCGAATCAAAAGATTTTTCTCCAATTGTAAACCTTTCAGGACACGGACTAGATGAATTTGATATTCACTCTGGATTGACTATTCCTAACTATGATACTAAAAGCGATAAACAACTTGGAGACGGCGCTTTTGCAGTAGAACCTTTTGCAACCATTAAAAGCGGAAGCGGAATGATTTATGAAAGTTCGGGCAGCAATATTTATCATATCTTAAAATTCTCACAGCCAAGAGAACCCTTTGCAAGAGAAGTTCTTGAATACATTGCAGAAAATAAAAAAACCCTCCCATTCTCTCAAAGAGAACTCGAGAAAAAATTCGGCAGTAAAGCGCTAATTGCAATAAGCCAACTAAAACGAGCAGGAATAATCAACGAGTTCGCTCAATTAGTAGAAAAATCTCATTCTCCAGTTAGCCAGACTGAAACAAGTCTAATTGTTCATGACGGCAAGGTTGAGATTCTTGTTGACTAAAATTTCTTCCAGAAATAAGAGTTTCCAATATTTCATTTAATCTTTCTCTGGGCATTTCAACTCGTTTCACAGCAAGCATTACTAATTGTGAATCAGTCAGTTTTGCAAAACTTAGTTCAGCATAAACTTTAGAAGCGCCATTAGTCAAGCAGTATCCTGACTTTCGTTTAACAACATTATAATCAGCAAAATCCGGATTGGTATTCAGAGCAAGATTAAAACCATCAATAAATTTTCTCTCGTTAAATATTTCATGAAAATTAAGAAGATATTCATGCCTTCTATGAGAAGTTCCCCTTTTCAACACCTCAAATCTCATGTAAAACAAATAGAAGTTCAGTTTATAACTATTATTGAGATAAAAGGGGATAATACCTAGCTTATTGTAACCTAAACCAAAGACTGATGATTAAACAAAAGTCGAATTGGTGTTTAATGCATTATTAATAATCCGTAATAAACGAAGTCTTACTTAACAATCTTATTCCAAAGTTCTACAATAAACAACTTAGGCCATCCCAGCCAAGGAATTTTAAATACTGCAGTTCCTAAAACTTTGCTTTCTTGAATATTTCTTTCATCGGCACCATAATTATTATTTCCAGGAATTAATTGTGCTTCATTATGATCTCCTTTTGTCTGAATAGGATTTAATGAAATAACTCTATGAATAATGGGATGCGCAGAACCTGCCTCAAAAATTAGAACATCTCCAATCTTAATGGTTTTCTTTTTAACAATAATCATAATATCTCCTTTTCTAAAACCATTTTTAAAACTAAAACTCGAAAACTGCTCCTGCGTTATATTAGTATTCTGCTCATACCAGCTTCCACAAGTTTGCCAATATTCTTCAGCATTGAAGGATTTGCTGTCACTAAAAGTTTTGCCGCAAATACTTATTACACTAGTCATATCCTGTAGAGAATGATGATCCATGCTTGAACTCTCGACTATTGCTAAAGGCAAGGAAGTTCCAAAGATTAATCCAAGTCCTGGAAGAAAAATAAATTTAATAAAAACAAAAACTATCGCAAGAAAAACAATATAACTCAACCAAGAATCAGAATTCCATAACCATTTCCAGAAATTCTTAAGCTTTGTTTTAACGTCTATTTTATCTTTATCCTCAGCATATTCCATAATAATTTCAGTGAAATAATCTTTATAAACATGACTTTCTCTTTTAGATAAACATGGATCCATTCGCAGAAAAAGAGTTGATAGATAATTTGAGAAGTATTGCAATTTCCTTAAGAAATATGGATAGAAAAATGGACGATATGACTCTGTCCTTAAGAGAATTAGCTGCCTCTGAAAATGATAAAGATGATATAGATAATTCTGTAGAAAAAGAAGAAATTTCTGATAACCAGCCTTGCACAAAATATTAACCTATTAATGTGCAACCATCATACTTGCACAAGATTTAAAATCAATTTCTATATTAGATAAATAAATTTCCTGAGCCAATACACAAAGATTATGGCACAATATTTTGCATAAAATTTCATTAGTCTGTGAAATAGGATCCTTAAACATAACCGAATCAGAGAATCTTTGTTTTATCATAAAGAATCCAGATTCCGCATTTGAACGAAGATGATATTTCTCCATGAATTCTTCCCGATTATTCTTAAAATATTTGTATATTCTATTCCAAGCTGGAGCTCCTCTTGATTTTCCAGTAGCATTTTTTTTAAATGGAATATAGGGAGTTATATTTAGATCGTCCGCAAATTGTAAATTCTCCCTTGATGAATAAGCTAAATCTGCCGAAATTTCTTCAACATTAAAATTATCTGCCGCATGTTGTAGTAATTCAATAAATCTGGGGGAATCAGCAGCAGTTCCATCAGTAATTATAGCATTAGCTATTATGTTGCTATGAACTCCATAAATACAATGTGCCTTTTTGTATTGCTGGTGCATAGAGAATTTTTGCCTTGCTGAAACCCATCTTTCCATGTATTTTCTTTCAGAAAAACCAGTCGAGTCTATTGCGAATTTAGTTTCTAGTTGAGCTACAGGTAATGCCGAGAGTTCTATAAGAAATTTTAAGTGTTTAGTTACATTGTGATTATCAAAATAATTACAGATAGAATTAAAATGAGGAACACTATTAATAAAATTCTTGTTTCTGCATAATTCTAAGTCTGAAATAAGTCTTCTGGCAGATAATCCTGAATAAACCTTAAAACACATACAAAAGATCATATGATTTACTGGTTGAGGATGTCTACCCTTTCCCGCATAAGGATTTCCCTCAGTCATGCTTGCTAATTCTTTTAAAAGATTCAATACTATAATTTTCTCTCTGGTTTGAGAATTATTGTACGCTCTCCAGTTAAACGGCTCTTCTGCTTCAAAATTAGCCCATTCATCCATTGTTTTCTGCGGTTCTGGTTCTTTGTCATATACTTTCATGTTTGTGTTTCCTTGAATTTAATTTTACTATAACTAGTAAGCAGCCCCATAAGTTTTCCCCATAAACTGCTTATATGTATTTATAGTCTATTAACTCATAGTTAAGCCCCTTTATAAACTTTATGGATTTATAGACTAAAAACTATTAGACTATGGAAACATTTATATATGTAAATATAGTCTATATATTATGGTAAAAAGTGGTGGAATTCCAAGAGAAGTCTTGAACGATTTAGATATAACTAAAAGAAGAGAGATAAAACCTGAAGAGGTAACCGTAATAGTAGAAAGACATCAAATTAAAATTCCCCTGCCAAAAAATGTTAGAATTAAACTAAATCTAAAGAAAAATACAAAATGCATTGTATCTTATGATGAAGAAAATAAAGAGGTAAATTGCAAGTTCAAATGAAAGAAAAATTAAATCCAATAGAATCTAAAATTATAACTGTTCTAGTCCAGAATGGAGATTATATGACTACCGCGCAAATAGCAAAAGAAGCAAAAATCTCCTGGAATACTGCTATTAATTATCTCACTGCCTTTCATAAAAAAGGATGGGTTGAGAAAGCAGGAGATACAGTTATCTCTTGGAGAGCTATTTTGGAGGGTGAATAAGTTTTTATAGAAGCTTAAAGGTAAATAAAACATGGTAAAAGCAGATATAAAGATAAGAGAACTTGTTGACAAGGTACAAAGAGGAGAACTAAAGCTCCCAGAAATGCAGAGAAAATATGTTTGGCCTGCAACAAGAGTTAGAGATCTTCTTGATTCCCTTTATCGTAAATATCCCTCTGGAACAATTTTAGTTTGGGAAACAGATGAAGATATTACCGATAGAAATTTAGCTATAAAAGCTACCAAAAGTCCAACAACTTCTCAGAAACTACTTTTATTAGACGGACAACAAAGAGTTACGTCTCTCTCTGCAATTTTGTCAGGAGAACCTATTCAGGTTAAAAATAAAGATAAACCTATTGAGATTTTATTTAATTTAGAACATCCAGAAGGTCCACCTACAGAATTAATAGAAGTTGATGAAAAAGATGTTCCAGAAGATTTTGAAGAAAATGAAGATGAAGAATCTGCTAGAGTAGATATTCAACAAGAATTAAAAAAGAGAACTTTTGTAGTTTCTACTAAAATGCTTAAAAATAATCCCCTATGGGTATCAGTTTCTGATGTTTTCAAAAAAAGCGAGAGTCAAATATTAAAACCACTTGGAATAAATTCTGATGATTCTAAATGGGAAAAATATTCTAAGAGGTTACAAGAATTAAAGAAAATTGAAGAGTATGAATATGTTATGCAAATATTAGATAAAAAAATGTCTTATGAAGAAGTAACTGAAATTTTTGTTAGAGTAAACTCTTTGGGTATTAAATTAAGGGGTTCTGATTTGGCACTGGCACAAATAACATCTAGATGGAAAGGATTTATGGGGCAACTAGAAAATTTCTCTTCAGAATTTGATAAGGATGATGGGGAATATTTATTAAATTCAGGTTTACTCGTTAAAACACTTGTTTCATTCGCAACACACCAAAGTAAGTTTAAAACAGTTGGTAAATTATCTCTGAAACAATTAGAAAGTTCATGGGAATTAGCTAAGAATGGAATACGTTTTGCAGTCAATTTCATAAAAACTAATGCTCGAGTTGATAGACTGGATTATCTTTCTTCCCCTTTCTTAATTATTCCGATAGCTGTTTATGCAATTAATAATAAAGAAAATTTATCTAATGAAAACGAAAAGCTTTTGTTAAAATGGCTATTTTACGCTCATATGAGGGGGCATTATAGTTTGGGCTCATCTGAATCTATTCTTGATGCGGATTTGTCTAGCCTATTTAATAAAAATAATCTTGAATACTTAAACAATATTTTGTTAAATCAGGTAAAGAGATTCGAAGTTATTTCTGATGATTTAAAAAATAGGGGAACTTCAGGCCCTTTCTTTTCTATGTTATATCTTATATTAAAAGAAGGCGGGGCTAAGGATTGGTTTACTGGACTCCCTCTGTCAAACAAACATATCGGAAAAAGCCACTCTTTACAGTATCATCATATTTTCCCGCAATCTCTTCTAAAAGAGAAAGGTTTTGATAGAAAAGAGATAAATGAAATAGCTAATATGGCATTCATAGGTGGGAAGACAAATCGTACGATTACAAATAAAGAGCCAAAAATATATTTTGAAGATATAATTCAAAAAAAAGGCGAAGGAGCGCTTACTTCTCAGCTTATAACAATGAATAAGGAGTATTGGGAAATAAATAATTTTCTTATTTTCACACAAAAGAGAAGAGAATTGATTGCAGAAGAAATAAACAAATTTATGAAAAAACTTGAATAAAATGGAAAATCAAAATTATAGTAAGCATAGTAATAGAAATTAATAAGATTATTAAACTATGAATTTGGTATAAATATTGTAGATAGTAAGGGGGGTTAAAAAAGATGGCAAACGAAAGAAATACTGAAAATATAGTTAGAGATCATTTCAAGAAAGATCCATTATATAATATAATTAAGTTAGAAGAACAAAAATCTTCTAATAAAAAAATTGATGAAATTTTACAATATTCTTCTAAATCTGGTTCGGGAGTAGGAAAACCAGAATTTTTAATTACATTCCCTTCTGGTGATGCAGATTATATCATTGTAATAGAATGTAAGGCAGATATAACTCTTCATAAAAGCAAAAAAGAGGACAATCCCAAGGATTATGCAGTTGATGGTGTTATTAAATATGCTAAAAAACTTGCTGAGAAATTTAATGTAATTGCTATTGCAGTAAGTGGAGAAACAGAAAAAGAAATGTTAGTATCTCATTTCCTTTTTAAAAAACAGACAAAAACTTATAGTGAACTAAAAGAGGGCAATATTCTTTGTTCAATTAACGACTATTTAAGAATATTCGGTAATAATAATTTTGCAGATAATTTAAAAAATATAGACATCATCCAGAAAGCAATTTATTTGAATGAACTATATCAATCTTATTCTGTAACAGAGAATACTCGATGTACGATGATTAGTGCAATTCTTGTATCATTACTTGATGATCCTTTTAGAAGTAGTTATAATAAATACAATTCCTCAGCTTCACTTGCTAAAGCAATACTTTCTGCAATTCAAAATGTCTTAGAAAAAAATAATGTGAAAGGCAAGGGAGAAATGCTTGGAGAATATAACAAAATATTAAATGAGCCTCTTTTTAAAGAAGAAAAAATAAAACATCGAGATGAAAAGGATTACCAATTATCCATAGAGATTAATAAGGGAATAATAGATTATATTCATGAAAATGTTTATCCACTGGTAGATATGGAACAAAGCGGATTTGATGTTCTTGGAAGATTCTATACTGAATTCATTAGATATGCGGGAAGTGAACAAAGTCAGGGATTAGTACTAACGCCGTCACACATAACGGATCTTTTTTGTGATTTAGCAAATATAAACGAAAATAGTATATTATACGATCCTTGTTGTGGCACTGGTGGATTTTTAATTGCTGGAATGAAAAGGATGTTAAAACTAGCTGGAGATCGAGAAACTAAAATAAAATCTATAAAATCAAAACAATTAATAGGCGTTGAATTACGCCCTTCCATGTTTACATATGCTTGTTCTAATATGATGATGAGAGGAGATGGGAAATCAAATATTTATTGCGGAGATTGTTTTAGCCTAGAAAATTCAGTAATGAAAAATCATAAACCCAATATTGCTTTTTTAAATCCCCCTTATGATGTTGGAAATGCTGGGCAAATGAGATTTATAGAACATGCATTAAAAGTAGTTGAACCTCAAAATGGCATTGTAGTAGCAATTGTTCAGATGAGTTGTGCATTTAAAAATGAAAAAGAATTAATTGCAATTAAAAAAAGAATATTAGAAAAAAATAGATTAATTGCCTCCCTTTCAATGCCTGATGATTTATTTTATCCCATTGGGGTTATAACAACCATTATGGTTTTTAAGGCTGGAGAAAAGAATGAAAAGAAAAAAACATGGTTTGGATATTTTAAAGATGATGGGTTTGAAAAAAGAAAGCACAGAGGGAGAATAGATGCTAGATCTAAATGGTTAGAAATAAAAGATAAATGGATAAGAGCATATAATAATCTTGATGAAGTTCCTGGCATTTCTATTAAAGCAGAAGTAACGGAAGAAGAAGAATGGTGTGCAGAAGCTTATATGAAAACAGATTACTCTGTTCTTTCAGAAAAAAACTTTGAGAATAAAATGAGGGACTATGTAGCATTTACTATAGAATCAAATACAAGTGCGAATACAAATTCCAAAATTGGAGAAAAAATAAAGAAAAAAAACATTTCTTTATCTGAAAGAAAATGGAAGTGGTTTAAATATGATTCTATTTTTGAAATAAAGCATGGATTTTATAATAGAAAACCAGATACAAATCCTAACGGAGAGATAATTTTTATAGGGGCTACTGAATTAAATAATGGAATAACTTCACATCATAAAATAGAAGATATAGAGGCAACGCCCAAAGCAGAAAATGCACCAAATGTGCCTCTTAAAGAAAAAATATTTGAAAAAAATAGTATTACTGTTTCAAATAATGGTTCTGTTGGATATGCTTTCTATCAACCAATAAATTTTACTTGTTCTCATGATGTAAATCCCCTATATTTAAAAGAAAAAGAGTTAAATAAATACATTGCAATGTTCTTATGTCCCTTGATAGAATTAGAACAGTATAGATGGGCATTTGGTAGAAAATGGAGACCAATAAGAATGCCTCTATCTGAAATAAAATTACCTATAAATGAAAAAGGAAATCCTGATTGGAATTTTATGGAAAATTATATTAAATCTTTGCCTTATAGTTCAAACTTATAACCTCGCAATCTTACCAGCATCAGTAAGTTCTATTCCTTTTTCTGTAGAAACTAAATCCATATCCTTTAGTTCGTCAATTGCTCGGTATAGCATTGCCGTAGATAAATCGATTTTAGCTGCTAAATCTCCAATAGATTCGTACTTCTTTTTTCCGACTTCTTCAAGAATTTTCTTTTGGCTTTCAGTTAAATGAAAACTTAGTCTTGGAAGATAAACAATAGAACTTTTATCTTCTTCAGGATTGTAAGCAATCTTACTAACTCGTTCGTGCCTGGCGTAAGCTGCAAAAAGCAATCCAATAGCCTTAGTTTTCCTTCCAGCAGTAATATTCACAAAAATATGATCTTCTTTCGGCTGTAAATCAATAACCTCTACAGCTTTTCGAGCCACTTCAACTATATCATAAACATCAGTCTTCACAATTTTTATCTCTAGAACCTTCCCTAATGATTCCTGGATGAGTTTTACAGAAGCTTCCTGTTCTTTATCAGGATCCTTATCAATTAGAAGTATAAGTCTCTCAGGCCCGAGCCGTGTCGCAGCCAAAAGAACTGGTTCAGGATTATATAATGTCGCGATAAGCACCTTTTTTCCCATGATTTCTTCGTTTGCCTGGTTTTCAGGCTTAATTTCCTCAATAATAAAGGGTTTTTCTTCGTTTATATAAGTTTCCATAGGAAATAGAAAGGTAACCTATTTATATATCTTTCTACATAATAGTATATAATTGTATTAAACAATAGAAAAGCTTATAAACCAGAAAAAGAGTAATCCTATACAATGGTTAATAATTTACTTAAACAATTTATAAAAGAATCAAGTCTATCTGAAAATAATAAACTTTCTATTAAATTTCTAGTCGATTCCATAAATGGAGAAATAAATCAGTTTACAGACAAGTCTTATCTTTTTGAAGGCAGCCCAGGTATAGGAAAAACTTATTTTGTAGAGAGTTTTCTTAAAATGTTAGATTTTCCTGTTTTATATCTTGGTCCTTTCAAATTAGAAGGAAAGAATATAAGAAAATTTGATAGTCTTAAACAAATAATGGAAGAAATCCATAGTTTAGAAAAAGGAATAATTTACTTAGATGATATACAAAATTCATTAGAATTCGAAAGAGACGGCATGGGCGATCCTCATTTAAATGATATTGAAGGTAAAAGATTCCTAAATTTATTAGAATTAGTCAAAAGAAGCAACAAAAAGTTATTTCTTATTATGACTGTTAATGACTCGAGTTTTATGGAAGATTCTTGGAAGGATAGAATAGAAACTTTTATAGATTTATTGGAGCCTTTTGAAAAAAGCAAAAAGATTTTTCTAAATAAAAAATATGGTAATTTAATAGGTAAAAATATAATCAATGAAATTGCCTCTAAATCAATTGGTTATAATTTTAGAAATCTTGATGAAGTAATAAGAATGGCTTATCGTTTTGGTAATGGAATAATTAATCTCAAATCTACAAACAAAGCATTTTCTAGCTATACTCCTTCTGGGCTTGCAAACTATGATATTGAATTTAAATCAAATTTGAATTTTAACAATGTTTTCGGCCATAACAAAATAAAAAAGGAACTGAAAAAATTAGCATTATATAAAAATAATAAAAATAAACTAGACAAATTACAAATAAAAAGAAATAATTTTTTCATATTCTCTGGAAATCATGGTATAGGAAAAACTCATATGGCGCGAGCATTAGCTGGTGAGTTAAAATTGCCTTTAATTAAAATTAGCGCGTGGGATATTCATTCACCCAGACATGGAATTACTAAAATAATGAACACAGCTAGCCGATACAAGAATTGCATTATTCTTATTGATGAGGCAGATAAATTACTAGGTCTACATGCTTATTCTATGGAAGAAGAAGGGGTTTTGCTTGGAGAAATGAATCGGCAAATAGATGATGCTGCCAGAGAAATTAAATCAATAATAATTCTTTCAGTTAATAATCTAACTAGACTTGGAAAAGCTATGAAAGATAGATTTACTGTATTGGAGTTCAATAATCCGCCAATAGAAGACAGAAGAGAATTTGTAAATAATCTAATAAGCAAAAGTGGACTAAACCTTTCAGTAACTGCCGAAGATATTGCTCAAATGACAGATGGCAGAAATTATAGGGATATTCAAAGAATTTGGAATGATGTAGTCTTTTATTATTTAGAAAATAAAGAAATGGATAAGAATATTCTTACCGATTTAATTGTCCCCATCAATATTAATGAAAGGAGAGTTCATACTGGAATTGGATAATATGAATAAACAAGATAAAATTTGGGAATTATATGAAAGAACGATGCAAGATATAGGAACATTGAAACATTTTTGTAAAGATAATCCTCGCGCATTAAAACAAATAACTTTTATTGATATAGATATAATTAATCTTAGAGAAAGAGGATTAAAAAAATGAAAATACAGGATTTTTCAAGGCTAAAAAAAGGAGATGTAATCATAATTAGCTGGCTGGACCCTAAAAATTTAGAATTAGGAAATCTCGCCCCTACTTTAAATATAGGTTTTTATTATTCGCAGGATAAAAGAGAAATTTTAATAAGCAATATAATTAGTGGGAAAGGTAAATCCTCAAAGTTTAATGTTACTATTATTCCTAAAAATTTAGTAACTAATCTCGAAGTGGTGAGGAGAAAAATAAAATGAATAACCCCGCCCTAAAGGGCGAGGTATCCGAATAACAAACAAAAAAATGCTAACACAAACAACAAACAAGCTAAGCAGAAAAAATCTTACTGATAAACTTAAATTAAACTCCGAGGAAGAAGGCAATTCCTCACTCTGTTTGAAAGCAGAGGTATCCTTGCCTTTGATGTAATGAAATTTAGAAAAATAATCCAAGAGCAGAAACAGAAGATGAAAGCGGAACGTAATAAAAGAATAATTGAAGAACACGAGAAAAATGTAAGCGAAGAAGAAATAGCTAAGATGCTTAATATCCATTATTCTACTGTTCATTTGATAATCAGAAATTTTAAGGAGAAGAATGAAAAAATTTAGATTATCTTATGTTATTGAAAAGGGAATAGCATTAGAAGCTCAAAATGAAGACGATGCTTGCGAGAGATTTTGGAATCTGCCTGAAGGGAAAGAAGCGGATAGAATTGAAGAGGTTGAAGAATTAAAAGAGTAGCATAAAGGCTACACGCCTACCCATCAAAAAATGAAAATAAACCACATATCTAAATTTTTTAGTCCAAATAAATCTGAGGGATTATTATTTTGATGACACAACAGGTTCAGACTGGCTTGGATATTTTTCTATTAAATCTTCGATTGGTTCATAAGCGGTTTTAGAGCTATCGCCTGAAATAGGTGGGGATTCGAACCCCAGAAGGCACTAAGCCATTCGGTTGACAACCGAACCCGTTTGACCGCTTCGGTACCCTCAAATATTAGTTTGAGAATGATAATTATTCTATGATTTGGGACTTTAAAAATTATTATATTCTTAAAATAACAATCTTTTTAAACTAAGTGACATTAGTAATGACATTATAAATGACATTAAAGATGACACAAGCAAAATTGTATACTGAATCTGAATTAGGTTTTGAAAGAGTATTTGAAATAAGAATTAGGGATTTAAGGGAGAGAAAAGGAATAAAACAAAAGTCCTTTTCAGTATCCGTAAAGAAGGGGATCAAAGATACAGAATATCTTACCGCAGAAGAGATGAAAAATTTCCTTGAAAATAGGGTATCAACTAAATAAATTTATAAATCGATTTAGGCTTAAATAAATAAGCCAAATGGAAAAAATGATACCTTCAGTTTTTGGGAAAATATTAAATGGAAAATATACTCTAACTGGTGGATTTCAAATAATGAAAGTTTATTTAGATAAAAAAGAATATCCTTCATATGATGAAGCCGAAGATTTGAGAGAACATCTAAATCTTGATGATCAGGGTTCGGTATGTGACTGCTTCTGTAAGATAAGAGCGACTAATCTGGGTGAAATTAATATTCTTTTTGAAGATAAAAATTCAAATTCTGGTCATTCTAAAGATATGTTTAAGGCAATAAAACAACTAAATACGACCCATAAGGATTTAAAAACAAAAAAGAATGAGAACATAGATTTCGCCATAATTTGTAGGGTACCAGTAGAAACTTCTTTCAGGGCAAGATCTAAAGATAATTTCCCAGCAAAGGCATTATTTCCCGTTACTAATCCTAAAGAGCATATGACTTTAGATAGTAAAAATATTAAAGGATTTGGGGTTCCGCTATTATCACACCTTTAAAATGGCATTATTTTTGAGTATAAAAAATAAAAATAAAGAAAATTACAATTTTGATAGATTTAAAACCGCAATCATGATATTCTCAGAAATTTTTAAGAATTTTGAGATAAGAGATACTTCATTTTTATTTTACAAATATGAGCCCTATAAGGAATTTAATGAAGAATTTAAAAGACTACCCTTTGATTTGGGCATATTAGAAACTTTTATCAGAGATAAACTAAAGAATATAAAAGCTGATTCTACTTATTATGGTTTAGAATTAGAATCTGATATTTTCGTAGATAATAAAAAGTTCAAACTTCTATTTGAATTGATACCAAATTATAAGCCGAAATCTTATGACTTAAAAATAGATATTCTAGGGAATGGTTATGCCGAAATATTAGAAGACTTGGATAATTATTATCCTGAATTTAGGAAAGTAATGTTAGAGAATATAAAAAATTATAATGAAAAATTGGACAAAGGAAAACTATCAGGATTACAAATAGAAAAAGCAATAATGAGTGAATACAATCAAGAAGTTCATGATATTGATACTTGGAATATGTTTTATTCAAAAAATCCTTCCGATATTATTGTTCACATATCCTCTGAAGATAAAAAGATAAAAGAAAGATTGATTTATGGAAATAAAAATAAATTTGCCCAGAGATTAAATATGCTTCAGCCATATATAATTAAATTTGCAGAATACGCAAAAGAAGCTAATGTTGAAATATCTCAGGGAAGTATTGCTATTCTTCCAAAAAATAAGAAAGCTATGGGGGACTTCATGGGAAAATTAAGAAAAAAAATCAATTTAGCTGTAGAAAAAGCATATTTAAATAAAAGTGATTATGAGGAAAAATTATCTGAAGCTTTTTTAGATTAATTTAATTATTTTATACAACCAAAACCTTCTCTTGAATGACACTCTTCCTTTAAGGAGCATACTCCTGTTTTATTCATAAAGGGACAGGGTGGTAGAGACAAAATATCTTTTTCTCCTTTCTCCAATTTCACGATTATCTCTTTAGTTTTAGCTAAGATTTCATTTGTATTTTTATAAGTAATTTCAAATGCCTGAATAAAATTATTTTTCTTTGGAGAAATTATGAATATAATCCCTTTAGTTTTGCCGTAATTAGCTACCACTATTCCTAGTTCTGCGATATAATATTCATTAGGTCTTGTTTGAATATTATTACTCATATTTGCTTTTACTATATATGGTATTATTTTAGAATCTTGATTACCCGAACTTTTAGTATTAGCCCACCTATAGCCAACATGAAGACGTGGTTCTAGACTAGATTTAAATAATTCTTTTCTTTCACCAAAAGATAATTTAATTGGAAGTTTTTTAACAAGTGCCCCTAGAAATGATTGAGATTCTTTTTTTTCTTGATCATTTTCTCCATCTTCTTTAAGATTGTACTTTCTTGGAGAAATTATATTCCAAGTAGAAAAGAAATTTTTTGAAGCATGATACTTTGTTTTTACTTCTAGTAATCTTTTAGTCATCTCTTCATCGTAGGTTAAATTAATAGCTTGTTGCAACTGTTCTGTAGAAAGAGGTTCCAATTTATCGCAATTGCAAAGATTAGCCTCAAAAAACTGGCATCCTTTTTCATGATACCTGCATCTGCCAAGGGAAATCGGATTCTTAGTTTTGATAGCTTCATCTAAAGTTTTTATTCTTGTTTTTATCAGTGAATCTATTTTGCTGGGATCTTTTATTTCTATTTTAAATGCTTTAAATGGAAATGTTCCTGAATCTTTCATAAAAATTAAATAATTTATTTTATCGTGAGAAGGATGAATAGCGGAATAAAAGCAGACTTGTTCTACATCTTGAGGATATTTAGATATTACTTCTTCAGCCGTTTCAGGAATTTCATTTTTAGTTTTTAAATCAAATATAGAATCTCCTATTCTACAATCAATTCTGCCTTTAACTCCAGGTAAATCAACCCAAGCCCCATCAATATTTCCCTCATTAACTACAAAATCTGGAAATGTTTCTAACCATTTTCCTGTGATTCCATGTAATGTAGTTCCCCAATTAAGTTTTTTTTGTATGACCATGGGTTTTTCTACTTTTTCACTGGTTCTAGCCCAATAGGTTTGAGCAGGGTTACACAATTCAGTAACAATATAGTAATCTGCAACATTAGGTTTCTTTTTAGTATCTTGTATCATCATTCTTAACATTGAAGATAAAGATTCATTATAGGTAAATCCCCCAGACACACGTTCATTTACGAAATCAACCATATTTTCCATGATAAAACTATATGCGACGGTTATTTAAAATATACTCTTATAGAGTATATAACTGGAATTTACTTTATCCTGAAGATAAGTTTTTATATAAGTAACACTTATAGTTTTTATGCCAAAGGTATTTTATCAATGTCAAAATATTGAGTGTAATTCAATATTTGAGATAGACTATGAAACTAGAGAACCATTTTGCTGCGTAAAATGTAATAAACAAGTCGATTATGGATTAATTATAAAATATCTTATTTTAAGAGCATTGAACGATAAATTTTCTTAATTATATTATTGTGCAGCCCCCTCCATTATTGTTCAGAATCAACTATATTGTGCAAGGCTCTGATAACCAAAACATTTAAATAGTATACATCCTCTTGTGTATACATAATTGTATATACTAAATCGAAAGATGAACATATACAACACCTCTTTTTTCATCTGGGGTATGCGCATACCTCAGTGATACTCTAAAATAAAAGAAAGAAAACAACACAAACAAAAACATGGATATATTCGACAATCAAATTTTATGCAAAAAATGCAACAAGATTATGAAGCCAACACTGATTTCTAAAAATGGATTTAATCTTAGAACTATTCGATGTGAAAAATGCAACGAAATTATTGTTCATCCTGCAGATAAGGCAGAATATGACGAATTTATGAGACTGAAGAATAAAGAATTCGAAGTAAAGATGAGAATGGTTGGAAACAGCTATGCTATTTCTATTCCGCGAGAAATTGTTGATTTTATGCACGAACAAGAAAATATGATGGATAACATGGTTAAACTTTGTTTTGATAATGCGAATCGATTGAGTCTAATGTTCAATACTCCTGAAAATGCTGAAAACGAAAACTCCAATAGAAGAGTCGTTAGCTCTAAAGAAGTTAGAATTGTTAGAAATAACAAACCAGTAATGCATGTTAAACAAGTTTATGATTCTGCAAATCCTCAAAACAATCGCACTATACGAATAATTAAAAACAAACAAAATGGAAAAGAACAAGAAGAAATGGAGGAAGATTAACCAACATGATAGATTATAGAAGTTCAAAATCAGAATATGGGTGCGGAAGATGCACAACTTGTAATGACTGCGGATATTCTCAAAGACAGCAAAGTTATAGTTTAGGAAATACTAACTCAAATCATCTTGGCAATTATTCAGGAAGTTCAAATAGTTATGATGCGGAGGGTAAACAATAAAAAGAATAAACAATTAAAAAACTTAAATCTCCTCCAGAGAATTTTTAATTCTCTGGCTCGTTCAGTTCTCACGAACTGAAGACTTAGGGTTCGAGGTGAAGAGTTTTTTAAATTCAGGAAATTAAGAATTTCCTGACTGTTATTTTTGTTTCACAAAAAAACATGGCTGAAAAAGAATTAGTTGCAAGATTAAGAGTACAAGAAGCACTGCAGGATGATGCCTATAAGGGAATTGCTAGAATAGATGCTGAAACAATGAAAGATATTGGAGTTAAACGAGGAGATATTGTTTCGATTAAAGGCGGAAAAGAAACTGTTGCTATTGTTGACAGAGCTTATCCTGCTGATGTTGGCGAAGGAATAATTAGAATTGATGGAATCTTAAGAAGAAATGCAAAAACAGGAGTTGGTGAAACTGTTTCTGTTAAAAAAGCTGAAATTAAAGAAGCCAAAAAAGTTTTGATTGCACCGGCACAAAAAGGAATAATGGTTCAAGCTGATGCTGATACACTTCGTTCTGGTTTACTTGGAAGAGCAGTTGTTAAAGGTGATGTTTTAGTTCTTGGCGGAGTTCAAAGAAGAAGAGATGTTATGGAGGGGATGGATATGGATGAAATTTTTGGAGATTTAGATAAAATGTTTGGCGGAGCTTTAGGAAATATGGGTGGAATGGGTTTCGGTGGAATACAACAGATAAAATTTGTTGTTGCAAGTACTAGTCCAAATTCAGCAGTTGTTATTACAGAAAATACAGAAGTTCAACTTTCAACTAAAGCTGTTGAAATCTCAGAAGATTCTGGAAAATCTTTAGAAGTAACCTATGAGGATATTGGCGGATTAACAGAAGAAGTTAAAAAAATTAGAGAAATGGTCGAACTACCATTAAAACATCCTGAAATTTTTGAAAGACTTGGAGTAGAGCCTCCAAAAGGAGTTTTATTACATGGTCCTCCTGGAACAGGTAAAACCTTATTAGCAAAAGCAGTTGCAGCTGAAACAGAAGCGAATTTTATTTTGTTAAACGGACCTGAAATTATGAGCAAATTTTATGGGGAATCAGAAAAGCGAGTAAGAGAAATTTTTGATGAGGCAGAAAAAAATGCGCCAAGTATTATCTTTATTGATGAAATTGATGCAATTGCTCCAAAAAGAGAAGATGTTCAGGGAGAAGTAGAGAGAAGAGTAGTTTCGCAATTATTGACTATGATGGATGGATTAAAATCCAGAGGAAAGGTTGTAGTTATTGGCGCAACAAATCGTCCGAATTCTATTGATCCTGCACTGAGACGTCCTGGAAGATTTGATAGAGAAGTTGAAATCAGTGTTCCTGATAAAGCCGGAAGATTAGCAATATTAAAAATACATAGTAGAAACATGCCTCTTGAAAAAAGTGTAGATTTAGATAAACTCGCTTCTGTAACTCATGGATTTGTTGGTGCAGATTTATCTTCCCTTGCAAAAGAAGCAGCAATGGTTGTTCTTAGAAGAGTTATTCCTAAAATTCCAACAAAAGAAGGCGAGCAAATTCCTGAAGAGGTATTAAAAGAACTTAGAATTACAGATAAAGAATTTGAAGAAGCATTAAAAGTTGTTCGTCCAAGCGCCATGAGAGAAGTTTTAGTTGAAACTCCGAATATAAAATGGGAAGATGTTGGTGGTTTAGATAAAGTTAAACAAGAACTAAAAGAAGCTGTTGAGTGGCCATTAAAACATCCAGAATCTTTTAAGAGATTGGGAATAAGGCCTCCAAAGGGTTTGTTACTTTACGGACCACCAGGAACAGGTAAGACTCTATTAGCAAAAGCTGTAGCAAAAGAAAGCGAAGCTAATTTTATTCAAGTTAAAGGTCCAAGTCTATTAAGTATGTGGGTTGGAGAATCTGAAAAAGGCGTAAGAAAAATATTTGAAAGAGCAAGACAAGTAGCTCCTTGTATAATCTTTTTTGATGAAATCGATTCTCTTGCAGGAAGAAGAGGAATGGGTTCTGAAGGCGGAAGTAAAGTTGCAGATCATGTTTTAAATCAATTACTTGCTGAAATGGATGGAATAGAAGAAAATTCAGATATAGTTATAATCGGAGCAACAAATCGTCCAGATATTTTAGATGCAGCAATACTCCGACCAGGAAGATTTGATAGAATTTTGCTTGTCGGCCCAACAGACAAAAAAGGTAGATTAGAGATTCTTAAAATACACACTAAAAATATGCCCCTTGCGAAAGATGTAGATATTAATGAATTAGCAGAAAAAACTGATGGTTATGTAGGAAGCGATTTAGAAGCCCTATGTAGAGAAGCAGCAATGTTAGAATTAAGGAAGAATATTGAAGCTAAAATAGTTACTGCTGAACATTTTGAACAAGCCCTAGCAAAAGTTAGACCAAGTGTAACAAAGCAAGATATAGAAAAATACAAAAAAGTAGAGGAAAATTATCTTAAATCTGCTAAAGCTGCACTCGAAAGCAATTTGGCCTATCTTGGTTAGCTAATAAGCTTTTTAAAGCGTCTTTAATCACAATTAACATGGAAAATAAAAATATCGGCTGGCTTATCGTTGGAATATCTGCGTTCATAGGCATAATTATCTCTATCTTTTATTTCGGAGTCAATAAAATAATCGGAGCAACCTGCAGCCATGGTCCTTCCTGCGGAATGTATGCTACCTTGAAAATACAAACTTGGATAAGCATTTCTATCGCATTAGTAGTATTACTTATAGGATTATTTTTTATATTTGCAAAAGAAAAAGAAAAAATTGTTACAAGAACAATAAAAGAGAAAAGAAAAGAAATTGATGTTAGCAAATTAGACAAAGATGAAAAAGAAGTTATCAAAATCCTTCAATCCGAAAACGGCGCAATATTCCAAAGCACGCTAATGGAAAAACTTAACATCGGAAAAGTTGGAATGACTCGATTAATAGACAAACTAGAAGCAAAACAAATTGTTGAAAGAAAGCGAAGAGGAATGAATAATATTGTGGTTCTGAAGTAAGTTCAGAGCATTTATCCTCGATGTAACTAGTTACATCAAAGCCATTATAATGGTGGTTTCTAATGATTTATTATGAAAAATGGAAAAAAGAATGTTGCATCTTGTTTAATATGCGAACAAGAAATGGTAAGCGACATATTAGCTAAAAACTATTGCAAACTTTGCGGAATGATAATAGAAAACAATGAAAGCAAATTTTGCTGTGATGATTGTGAAAATAAATTCAATAAAATAAATATAACAGAACTAAAAGATAAATTATGAAAAAAACATTTATTATAAAAGGAATGCATTGTAACTCATGTGCTATCCTAACAGAAAAAGAGCTTAAGGATAAAGTAAACAATATCTCTGTTAGTTACTCAAATGAAAAAGCAGAAATAGATTTTGATGAAAATAAAATAAATGAAAGCGAGATAATCGAAATTATCAAAAAACTCGGCTATCATGCAACTCCCGAAAATGCAGAAAAAATTGAGAAAGAAAACAACAACTCAAAAAATCAATTTAGCAGCTTCGAAAAGATTTTATTTTGGTCTATAATTATTATAATCCCTCTTTTATTATTATACAAATTTACTGGATTTAGCTTTTCTAATTTTAATCTTCCCGATATTCAAATTCCTGAACTTGGAGATAAAGCAAGTTTAGCTCTTTTATTTTTAGCAGGTATCTTAACTGGTTTCCATTGCGTATCTATGTGTGGTGGTTTTGTTGTTTCCTATACTGCTAAAAATGCGCTTAACGGATATAAGGGATTCAAACAACATTTAGTTTATGGTGGCTCTAAAGTTTTATCTTATACTATTATAGGCGGAATATTCGGATTAATTGGCGGAATCTTTGCATTTAGTATAAAACTTCGTGGAGTCATAGCCATCTTAGCAGGTTTATTTATGATATTTTATGCATTAAGCATGTTTGGTTTCAAATTCTTCAGAAAATTCCAATTAAATCCTAAATTTTTAACAAATGCTGCAACAAAAGCAAACAACAGTGCACACGGACATTTCAGAGCCCCATTTATTACTGGACTATTAAACGGATTATTCCTAGCATGCGGACCTCTTCAGGCAATGTATCTTTATGCAATGGGAACGGGCAGCTTTTTATCAGGGGCAGCAAGTCTAGCCGTTTTTGGATTAGGAACACTCCCAGTTATGCTGGGTTTTGGATTCATTGCCACAACAATAAGCCATAAAACTACTGGAAGAATACTAAAGATATCTGCAGTTATTGTACTGATACTCGGATTAATAATGCTAAATAGAGGTTTATCGTTAACAGGTAGCAATTTTAGTTTTGATACTATTAAAACAAGTTTAGCTGGCGGAGCGATTATAGCTAATGCTAATGGTGCAATAATTACTAATGGAGTTCAGGAAATAAATATGAATGTAGATGCTTCAGGGTATTCTCCAAACTCTTTTGTCCTTAAAAAAGGGGTTCCCGTAAAATGGAATGTAAATGTAGTACAATTAACTGGTTGTAATAACGAGTTAGTTATCGGGGAGTATAATATTGATAAAAGATTAAAATCGGGCTTAAATGTAATTGAATTCACGCCAACAAAAACAGGAACAATAACCTTCACCTGCGGAATGGGCATGCTAAGAGGAAGTTTTATTGTTACGGAAGATGGAACAGCATCACAATCTCAAGTTCAAGCAGCAACGCCTCCAAAAGGAAGTTCATGTAGCATGGGTGCAAATGGCGGAGGCTGCGGTTGCGGAGGATAATATGAATAAACCTTGGATAATAATTATAATCGTTGGAATCATATTAGTTGGCGGCTTTTTTGTAAATACAAATCTAACTGGAAACACTATAGATACTGAAAATCTTTCAACAATTAAACTTCAAGTAGCCATTCCATGCGGCGGACATGCTTCGCTTATTAGAAATGAATTGTATAAAGTTAATGGAATAGAAAATATAGAATACACGCCAATAACTATGTTTTTAGTATATTACAATCCTGATAAGTTATCCGAACAAGACATTTTAGACTTAGATATTTTCAAAGAATATCCTGCTAAAAAAATTAATTAAAATGAAAAGCTATAATCAATGCAGATGCGGAAATAGAAAAGTAGAATCAAGCAAACTCTGCGCTAGATGCCATAGAGGAAATAAAAATCATAGCAAAAGTGGCTGGTGGCGAAGATAAAATGAAAAAAATATTTACAATAAAAGGCATGCACTGCGAAAGTTGCTCTAAACTTATAGAAAGCGAGCTTGAAGATAATGGCATTTTCAGTAAAATAGATTTCAAATCAGGAAAAGCAGTAATTAATTTTGATGAGAAAAAGATTTCAGAAGATAAAATAAAAAGTTTGATTAAAAATTTAAGTTATAATCTAGAATAAAGCTCAATTAAACTAAAAGGAGGTAAAATAAAAATGAAAAAAATATTAATAATCACAGGAATTGTTCTTTTATTGGCTTTTACTGGATTTTTTCTGTTTAATAGAAATCTTGCCGAAAATACCATAAACGGAGACTTCTCTAATGCGCCAGTTAAAGAATTTACAATGACATCTTTTTATGATAATACCGGTATTTGGTTTTCGCTTAAAGAAATAAGCGTTAATGTAGGGGATCTTGTTAGGATTAAAGTAACAAATATTAAGGGAACACATGACTTTACTCTTGATGAATATGGGATTAAAGAAATGACTCCTCTAAATGAGGAGATAATAGTTGAATTTATAGCAGATAAAGCTGGGTCTTTTGAATATTACTGCTCGGTTTCCGGACATAGACAAAAAGGACAATGGGGAACACTTAAAGTACTTGAATAAAAATGATAATCCTATTAGGACAAACTTTAATATATTGGAGCGGCATCCTGGCGGCAATTTCTTTAATTTTTACTTTTTTAGGATGCTGCTGCAATACTCGATGGAATTTATGTAAGTATAAGTCTATTTCGTGGCTCACAAAGCATCATAGGTTCTTTGTATATTCTGCGATAATTCTATCTTTAATGCACATATCGTTATCATTATTGGCTAAAAATTTTGGAATATATGTTTAAGCAAGAAGCATATTCTTTAGCATAGAAACATTTAAATACTTGAGCAAATGCTCAACTATATGGAAAATATGAAAGAACAAAAAATAAATAAAAATGTTATGCAGTTTTTCTCAAGTTTAGCCGACGAGACAAGACTTAAAATTATACTGAGCATAGCAGAAAAACCAAGAACAGTAAACGATATTTATAGTTTCGTAGGCAAAGACAAGATGACACTTTCAGCAATATCTCACCAGCTTAAGACCCTTAGCGATACGGGGATTATATTCTCCATTAAAAAAGGAAAAGAAAAGTATTTTGAACTATCAGATAAATTTTGCTGGTGCGTTCTAAGAGATGCGTTCAGCCAATTTAACAGCAAACTTAAAATTAAATGCAAAAAGTGTGAAAATCACAAGTAGTTAAAATGGCTAAAATCACACTAGACATCACGGGTATGCATTGTGCCAGTTGCGGAACTTTAATAAATAAAAAACTGGAAAAGGTTGAAGGTGTAAAATATTCTAATGTTAATCTTACTACAGAAAAAGCCACAGTAGATTTTGATGAGAAAAAGACTTCTGAAGCCGAGATTATAAAAGCAATAAATAGTTTAGGCTATGTTGCAAGCATATCTACTGGAAATAACCCCGATAAAGAAACAAATAAAAGAAAAGCAGAAATTAAAAAGTTAAAATATCAGCTTATTTGGGGTTTAATTTTTTCTATTCCTTCAGTTATAATCGGAATGATTTTAATGTGGTTTGGCATAGATGTTCCTTATAAGAATTATATTCTTCTTGGATTAGCAACACCAGTTCAGTTTGTAATTGGTTGGGGAATTTATAAAAGTGCATTCGGAGCCCTAAGAAATAAATCCGCCAACATGGATACACTAATCGCAATAGGAACGAGTGCAGCATATTTTTTTAGTGTTTATGTAACTTTTTTTGAGCCCATGGGTGAACAATATTTCGAAGCAGCAGCAGTACTTATCACTTTTGTTATTTTAGGAAGATATTTAGAAGCAATAGCTAAAGGAAAAACAAGTGAAGCAATAAAAAAATTAATGAACCTTTCTCCAAAAATTGCAACAGTTATAAGAAATGGCAAAGAAATGAAAATTCCAGTAGACCAGGTTATTATGGGCGATATTGTTATTGTAAAACCTGGAGAAAAAGTTCCTGTAGATGGCACTATAATTGAAGGCGAAAGTTCAATTGATGAATCTATGATTACTGGAGAAAGCATGCCTGTTGAAAAACATAAGGGAGATACTGTAATAGGCGCAACAATAAACAAGCAGGGAAGTTTTAAATTTAAGGCTACAAAAGTTGGCGCAAATACTACTTTAGCACTAATCGTTAAACTAATTGAAGATGCTCAGGGTAAAAAAGCGCCAATACAAAGATTTGCAGACCAAATTTCAACATATTTTGTTCCAATAGTAATAGTCATTGCATTAATTGCATTTTCTGTTTGGTTTTTTGCTGTAGGCCAAAGCTTTTCTTTCGCTTTAATAATTGCGGTTTCTGTTCTTGTTATTGCGTGTCCTTGTGCTCTCGGACTCGCTACTCCAACAGCAATAATGGTCGGAACTGGAAAAGGCGCAGAAAAAGGAATACTCATTAAGGGCGGAGATGCATTAGAAACTGCCCATAAGCTTTTCGCCGTAGTCTTTGATAAATCAGGGACATTAACTCAAGGAAAACCTGATGTTACAGATATTGTTTCAACTAATTCTTCAATAAGCGAAGAAGAAATCCTTAAATTTGCAGCAAGCGTAGAGCAATACAGCGAACATCCTCTGGCTCAAGCTATTGTAAATAAATCTAAAGAAAAGAAGATAAAACTAGAAAATATAAAGAATTTCAGAGCAATTCCAGGTCATGGAGTTGAAGGGATGTTTGGAAAAAAGAAGATTGTTGTAGGCAAGCCAGAATATATCAGAAAAATAAAAAGCTTAGATAGTTTAAACGGTAAAATAAATGAATTAGAAGGTCAGGGAAAAACCGTAGTTATATTAATGTACAACAACAAAGTTTATGGATTAGTCGCAATAGCAGATACTATAAGAGAAGACTCTATTCTTGCAGTAAAACAGTTACAAAAGCAAAAAGTATTTGTTTATATGATAACGGGTGATAATAAACGAACAGCCCATGCAATAGCAAAGCAGCTTGGAATAAATCATGTTATAGCTGAAGTTCTCCCGCAAGATAAAGCTGCAAAAGTAAAAGAGCTTCAAAAAAATGGCGCAAGAAAAGTCGCGATGGTTGGCGATGGAATTAATGATGCTCCTGCATTGGCTCAAGCAGATATTGGTATTGCAATAGGTTCTGGAACAGATGTAGCAATGGAAACAGGAAATATAGTTCTTATGAACAATAAAACAACTGATGTTGTTAGGGCGATTAACCTAAGCAAGATGACAATCAAGAAAATTAAGCAAAATATGTTCTGGGCTTTATTCTACAATTCACTTGGTATTCCGATTGCAGCAGGCCTATTATATCCATTCACAGGATGGCTTTTATCACCAATAATCGCTGGTGGGGCTATGGCTCTTTCATCTGTAAGTGTTGTTCTTAATACACTTTTAATGAAAAAGAAGAAGTTTTAGGATGGAAAAACAAATAAATCATAATTCAATAAATACAAATCACGACATAATTATGTTTTTATGTTGTTTAATACCTCTGATTATTACGGGAATATTACTTTATCTCGGATTTAAGCAATATGCAATTTTATTAACAATGCTATTATGCCCCCTTTTGCATTATGTCCATAAACTTAAACAACACCATTTATGGTGTGGACGTAGATGAGGACTAGTTTAAGTTTTGGATCATCCTAAAAACAAGTGCCAATCAAACCCACACCTTTAGGTGTGGGTGGCACATTGTTTTTTTGATTTTATGATGAAAAATGTGCATAAAAAAGAAGCAACCAAAGAGAATAAAAAGGTCAAATGCCATTAATAATCAATAAAAGAGGTAAAAATGTTAGAAAAGATAAAAAAAGCAAAACCTTTCGAGCTTAGAATGTGGATGTGGGGGGGAATTGTTTTAGGTTTTGGATTGGGCATGCTCTTATCAGATTATAAAAATCAGCTAATGCTGCCGGCAATATTACTTGGAGTTATTATTCATGGGTGGGCGATGTATAAAATCTATTCAAGAAAACAAAAATATTGGATAGAAAGGAAACAATAATGAAACAAAATTTAGGGAAATTAGATAGGATATTCAGATTTGCATTGGCTTTTTGGTGGCTAGGTCCTTGGGCTCCACAATTTAATTTTGCATGGTTAAATTGGATTATCATTATTATTGGCTGGATTGCCTTATTGGAAAGTTTTACTGGCTGGTGCGGGCTTCACATTTTATTAGGAATACATAATAAAAATCAGTAAATTCAAAAAGGAGGTTAAAAATGAAAACAAAAATTTTATTAATCGCATTAATAGGACTTTTATTTACTATAAACTTAGCATCTGCCGCAATAAGTGATAACTATAGCTGCCCAATGGGCGGAATGATGTATGGCGCATTCGGTGGCTATGGAACCGGAATGATGTTTTTTAGCTGGATAATATATGTTCTCGTAATTATTCTTATTATTGCCGCAATATACTGGCTTGTAAAATCTGCAAATCATAAAAGATAAAAATGAAGATAGGGCATGAACACGAAAGCTCGAATAACTTTAGTTATACTTGCCCCATGCATTCTTCAATAATAAAAAATAAACCGGGAATTTGCCCAATTTGTGGAATGAATCTTATTCCTATTAAGAACAAAAATACAGAACATTTTAAACATGAAAGCCTTAATTTCGACAAACACGAAGGTCACACAACTGAAATGTTTGTCAAAAGATTCTGGATAAGTTTAATATTAACTCTTCCAGTTGTATTTTATTCTGAACTTTTTCAAAAATTATTTGGGATTAAAACTCCTTTCTTAGGATTTGATTATGTTGTTCTTATCTTAAGTTCAATTGTTTTTTTCTATGGTGGCTGGATTTTTATTATTGGTGCTTATAGGGAAATAAGAGCCAAAATGATTGGCATGATGACTCTAATCGGTTTAGCTATTTCTGTTGCTTATATCTACAGCGTTACTTCACTTTTCTTTTTTAAAGCAGGTAATTTATTTTGGGAACTTACAACACTTATAACAATCATGCTTCTCGGGCATTGGATAGAAATGAAAGCAGTTAGCGGAGCGCAATCTGCATTAAAAGAACTTGCAAAACTTCTTCCAGATAAAGCTGAAGTAATAAGAGCAAAAAAAATGCTGGTTATTCCTCTAAATGAATTAAAAATAGGAGATATAGTTTTTGTAAGACCGGGTGGAAAGATTCCTGCTGATGGGATCGTTATTGAAGGAAAATCCGATATTGATGAATCGATTATTACTGGTGAATCAAAACCAGTTAAAAAAATTATAGGTTCTATGGTAATTGCTGGCTCAATTAATGAAGATGGAAGTTTAAAAATAAGAATAACAAAAATAGGAGAAAAAACATTTCTTGCTGGAATAATGAAATTAGTTGCAGAAGCTCAATCATCAAAATCAAAAATGCAGCTTCTTGCAGATAAAGTTGCGGGATATTTAACCTTCATTGCTATTGGTACAGGTAGTTTAACATTTGCACTTTGGCTTATTGCAAAAGCTACTCCAATTTTTGCTTTAGAAAGATTAGTAAGTGTCTTAGTAATAGCTTGTCCGCACGCATTAGGCTTAGCGATTCCGTTAGTCGCCGCAATATCTACTGCTTTAGCTGCTAGAAATGGTTTGCTTGTAAAACAAAGAATTGCTTTAGAATCTGCAAGAAAAGTTGATATTGTATTATTTGATAAAACAGGAACTCTAACAAAAGGAGAATATGGGGTAACTGAAGTTATAACTAATCCAAAATTTAAAGTAAGTGAAAAAAATTTACTTCAGTTTGCAGCTTCTGTTAATAGTCACTCAGAACATTTTGTTGCAAAAGCCCTAGTTAAGGAAGCCCAAAAAAGAAAGATTAAAATTCTCAAAACAGAGGACTTCAAGCGCATAGCTGGAAAAGGAGTAACTGCAAAAATTGGAAAAAATAAAATCTTAATTGGTGGAGAAGCCATACTCGGAAATTTAAAAATTAATGATGAACTTAAGAATAAAATTTCTCAATTTTCTAAAAGTGGTAAAACAATAATTTTTATCATCATAAATAATAATCTTATAGGCATCATTATTCTTGCAGATATTATAAGAGAAGAATCAAGAGCAGCTATTTCAGAGCTTAAAAAAATGAATATAAAATCTGCGATGATTACTGGAGATTCAGAAGGTGTTGCAAAATGGGTTGCCAATGAATTAGGAATAGATGAATACTTTGCAAAAATTCTGCCTGATGAAAAGTCAAAAAAAGTAAAACTCCTACAATCAAGAGGCATGAGAGTAGCAATGGTAGGAGATGGTATTAATGACGCCCCCGCGCTTGCTCAAGCAGATGTGGGCATAGCCATAGGGGCGGGTACTAATGTTGCAATAGAAAGTGCTGGAATAATCCTTATAAGAAATAATCCTCAGGATATTGTAAAAATAATAAAATTATCGCAAGCAACCTATGGCAAAATGAAGCAAAATTTATGGTGGGCAACTGGATATAATATTGCAGCTATTCCTTTAGCAGCCGGAGTTCTTTACTCCCAAGGTATTCTTCTGCAACCCGCCTTGGCTGCGGTGTTGATGTCTGCTTCAACAGTTATTGTTGCCGTTAATGCCTTACTGTTGAAAAGATTCAAATTTTAGATACCCTATTAATGCAAATCTTCTAAAAAACAAGAGAGCAAAACTACCCAACCCTAACTTCTACAGAATTGCCAGTTAAATTACTACTTAAAATTTTTTAAACAATCTAAAAATAATAGTAACTTTGAAAAATTAGGTTTGGTAATTGATAAATTTCGCTCGGGGGTTAATTACTCTATCAAACTACGAGAAACATTTATATACCATCCAATAAACTAAGTTAATATGGAATTTTGCCCTAAGTGTGGAAGTGTTCTTGTTGAAAAAAGAAAAAAGTTTGGTTGTGTTAACTGCAATTATTCTGCTAAAGGAAAAGTTAAGATAGAAAGCACCGAACAGCTTATTGAACAAAAGAAAACTGCAGTTGTAAAAGAAAAAGATGCTAATGTTATGCCAACAGTTCCAGCTAATTGTTCAAAATGCGGACACAAAGAAGCTTATTTTTGGACTGCACAAACAAGAGCAGCAGATGAAGCTGAAACCAAATTCTTCAAATGCACAAAGTGCAAACATACTTGGCGAGAGTATAGATAGTGTATGCTTGAAAGTAGAGTTTAAATAATAAAATTTCTTAATAAATCCATGACAATTAAAGAAGAATTTTTTAAAGAATTAAGAGAAAAAATAAAATCTAATTTTGAAGAAGGTGGAAGTCATGCATTTGACCATACCGAAAGAGTCTATAATCTAGCATTAAAAATGGGGGAAAAAGAAAGAGCGGATTTAGAAGTTATAGGCGCCGCCGCTCTTCTTCATGATATAGCCAGATTAAAAGAAGATAACGGGGAGGTGAAATGCCATGCCGAGCAAGGTAGTGAAATTGCGCAGAAAATACTTGAAGAAATGAACTTTCCAAAAGAGAAAATCAATAATGTAGTCCATTCAATTAAAGTTCATAGACACAGCAAAGGACTAACCGCAGAAACAATAGAAGCAAAAATAATTCAAGATGCGGACAGACTTGATGCATTAGGAGCAATTACTATTGGTCGAATGTTTTCTACGGGTGGAAAAACAGATCGCCCCCTATACAATCCAGAAGTCCCATTCGGAAAAGTTCATCCGGGATATTATTCTGAATCTACAATACATGGTTTTTATGCAAAAATACTAAAAATTACTCCTGAAAAATTTAATACTGGACTTGCTAAGAAACTTGCCCGAGGCAGATACAAATTTGTTGAGAGATTTCTTAAACAATTCTTTAAAGAATGGAAAGGAGAATTATAATCTAAGCAGACTCAGCCCACATCTGGCGAGAACATCGGTAGACAACAATAATTCTTATAAATACTCAAAAATTGTTAAAATATGGATATTTTTAATAACCTTGAACCCCGAGAAAGTCCTTCGGGCTTGCATCGAAGACTTGGAATAATGTTCACAGTAAAAACTTTAGTAGGATTTAGCTACGAATTTCTTTTAAAACCAATTGGAGAAGCTGCTGCATGTTTATATCACAGCGCAGTAAATAAAATAGTTCCGCCAGTAAATCCCAACGACTACGGCAAAAGTTAAATCAATAACTTTAAAATACTACTTTTTCTCTATAAAGTATAAGGCCCGTTAGCTCAGTCCGGTTAGAGTACCACACTCTTAATGTGGGTGCCAAGGGTTCAAATCCCTTACGGGCCATTTTAAGTATTCGAAGAATACTTGTTAAAATTCGCAAGGATTTTAATGCTTGTGGGGTTCACATCTCTTCAAAATATACTTGTTTTGAAGAGTCAGAAATTATAAATTTCTGAACCTTACGGGCCGAGCAAGTTCACAAGTCAAGTCCATATTAAAACGAGTGGGCTTGCGAGTAATTCATATTCTCATGACAAAAACAAACGAAATAGTTAAAGTTCTTGAAATTCTCAAGAAATCTCAAGATGGAATAAGAAAAACTACTCTTAATCGAGAAGCTAAAGACTCCAAAAGATATTCGCCCTATCAAACACTCATATCCTGCCTGCTTTCTCTTAGAGCAAAAGACGAAGTTACAGAAGTTATTTCAGAAGCACTTTTCAAAGTTGCTAAAACTCCTGAAGAAATGTTGAAAATTCCTGAAGCAAAACTAAAGAAGATTATTTTCAGTTCAGGACATTATAACCGAAAAGCAGAAGCAATAAGACATGTTTCCAGAGAATTGATTGAAAGATTTGATTCTGAAGTTCCTGAAACAAGTGAAAAATTGCTTTCGATTAAACATATTGGGCCTAAAACTGCAAATATTGTTTTAGCTTTTAGTTTTGGAAAAGAAGTAATACCTGTGGACACGCACGTACATAAAATTCCAAACAGAATTGGCTGGATAAAAACAAAAACTCCTGAACAAAGCGAAATAGCGTTAATGGAAGTTATCCCTAAGAAATACTGGGCCGATTTTAATGGAATATTTGTCTTATTTGGAAAAACGATCTGCGTTCCAGTATCTCCAAAATGTTCAGAATGTCCTATTAACAAGTACTGCAAGAAAATTGGTGTCAAGACAAGCAGATAAAAAATCACCCCTCAAAAAAAATAAAAAATTAATTAACCTAATGCTCTTCGGATGTTGTCAATTGCTTCTGCAATTTCTTTTCCTTTCTTTGTAAGCTTTATCAGCTTAATTCTTCCTTGTTTTTCAAACACCACAAGCCCAAGAACTTCTAATGCTTGAAGAATCTTGACAGCATGTGAATAAGTGCAGTCAACTTCTTTAGCCAATATGCTTCCATATCGAGCTTTCGAAACCTTACTAAGAGCAACCAGCATTAATGCCGGCTTTCTTCTAAAAAAT
>ERZ1292632.731-Hain-H43-01um-R2-731-length-35999-cov-6_pt1 | contig 35999 bp, 44 predicted proteins | sample MGYA00564407_ERZ1292632 | MGnify/ENA primary metagenome ERZ1292632 (study PRJEB36523, sample SAMEA6512637) | groundwater metagenome | collected 2019-01-08 | study: AquaDiva: Metagenomics assemblies of 32 groundwater samples | reverse complement strand
AGAACTGTGGCATGTAGTTTAAATTCCCCCGAGGCACCACTATTATATCCCAAAACTAATTGTGCCTTACCAGCAATGGTAATGGACAATGCAATTGACCGTGTAGGAGGGACAGGATTTCCCCATTTACACAATATGATGTTCACATCAGTAATAGATTCTAATTTTATCCAGGCACAGATTGAAATATTTTTATTCGTATCACCACTCTTTAATGGAAATCCTGCATCCAAACTTGCATCAGCAATACTCATATAGTCAGATTCAGTAAGTTCCCAATCCCCACAACCATTGCCTTCTTTTTGGTTAGTAGTATCTCCAGCAACACCTGTATTTGAAAGAGTGTTTGAGCCTTTAGAATCAGTAGTTAAAGCTCCTGATTCAAACTTCCAGAGAGCTTTGCAGTTAGCATCACCTGAAAAGTTATTAGCCATTCATCTCCTGAACAAAAAAGGGTTTAATTAACAACAAGGTTCATTAAACCCCCAGTTTTTCTGACAGGTTTCTTGCTACAGTTTAATAGACTCTATCTTTCTCAAACTTACAATTTTCCCATTCTCAAATTTTATTTCAATATTTCCGAAGAATTTATTCTTGATTAATTGCTTTATTAATTCTAATAATTTAGTCAAAGTGGTCATCCGCTACTTTTTCTTTTTTTTCTTTGATTGACCTTTTTTCTTAATTTTTTTCTGAGATTTTCTCTTTTCCATCATCATTTCTTTCTCTGACATCATATTATTTTTATGTTTCATAAAAATTTAGGCCAAGGAGACCGCCTGATTCATCTGGCGGAGGAATTGGCCCATCCTCCTTTCTTAAAATAGTTGTTGACAAAAACAAGGATATGTCCTAAACTATATACATGAAACTTACTATCAAAGCAAAACTTCTTACTAAGCAGGAACAGCATCAATCTCTCAAAAAGACCATGGAAGTCTTTAATGCCACTTGCAACCACATTTCCCAAAGAACCTTTGAGACTAAAACTTTTAATCAAGTAAAGCTCCACCATCTGATTTATAGAGAAGCCAGAGACAAGTTTCCTGAATTGTCCTCTCAATTTATAATTAGAGCTATTGCCAAAGTCTCTGATAGCTATGTTGCAGAAAAGAAAAGGCTTCACAAATTCAAGAAATATTCTGCTGTTGTCTATGACCAAAGACTTCTTTCTTTTAAAAGACTTTCTATTGCAAGCATTAATTCCGTTAATGGCAGACTGAAAGTCCCCTTTATAATAGGACAATACAGAAGTCTTGAAGGCAAATCCATTAAAGGACAAGCAGACCTTACCTTTGAGAATAATAAATTTTTCCTTAATATCGTTATAGAGTTTCCCGATGGAACACCATTTGACCCAAAAGGTATTCTTGGCATTGATAAAGGAATTGTCAATATAGCCACTACCAGTGATGGAGATACCTTTTCTGGCAAGCAGATTGATAAAGTTAGAGAACGCTTGACTAAACTCAGGTCTGCCCTGCAAAAGAAAGGAACTAAATCTGCTAAACGCCATCTTAAAAAGATTGGCAAAAAACAATCTCGTTTTCAGCGGGATACTAACCATTGTATCAGTAAACAAATTGTTGCTAAGGCTAAAGGCACTCAAAGGGCTATCGCTCTTGAAGATTTGAGTGGTATTCGTTTGAGACAAAAGGTCAGAAAAGTCGATAAACAACGATTTGGTAACTGGGCTTTCTTCCAGTTGGATAGTTTCCTTGGATACAAGGCTAAGATTGCAGGTGTCCCTGTGGTTTACGTTGACCCTCGTAACACTTCCCGCACTTGCTCTATCTGCGGCTTTGTCTCTAAAACCAACAGAAAGTCTCAAAGTATTTTCTCCTGTTTTAATTGCGGTTTTACCGCAAATGCTGATTTTGTAGGGGCTGTCAATATAGCTTCCAAAGCTATTGTCAACCAGCCTATTGTAGCCCATCTTCCCATTCTACACGCTCCTGCTCCTGGAACTGCAAGCCCCCTGCTTTAGCTGGGGGTAGTTGACCTCCAAACATATTTTTATCGTATACCGCCTTTACATGATTATCTATTAACTCTTTTATCAAGGGATCAGAAAAATAATTATTTTGCTGGTTTAATTGGATGTTAAAATTTGTTTGACCGTTAGTGGGAAAAATCCCAGCAGCTTCAAGTATTTTATTCCTTGTCCAAAGTCGTCTGTTTTTATCACCTTCAGTTACCGGTAGGGATTTTAAAGTATTGATGACATCTGCTATTGCTGGCGGCAGACTATTGTGAAAAAGGAGGTTCTGGGCATTCTCTATATCCTTCCTTTTTTGAGAAGGATCACTCCATCTAACGTCAACTTGTTCGGCAATTGATTCCCAAGAAAAATCTTCTTTTCTTAAACTTACTATTTTTTCAATGTCTTCAGGGTTAATTTTAATCTTCTAATGCCTCTTTATATACTACAAAGAAATATTTCACAAAAAAACCAGCTTGTCAATCACTTCTTTCCCATTTATCATTATAGTGACTACTCCCCTCTCTCTAAGTTCGTTGATTTTCGTTGGTTTCTGTGTGAAATTCTATAGGTTCGATAACCTTTCCATGAAAGTATGGAGGGGTTGGATCTATCAAAGTTAAAGTCTCCTTCAAAGTTTTAAAAGCGTTCTGCAATTTCATCACTATTGCCTCTTCTTCCTGATATAGCCACTCTTTATTAACGTATCTTTGTTCTGCAAGCCAGGAATATGTTGCCAAAAGTAAATGCATGGCCTCATGTTGCCCCTGGTATTTGGGATTAAACCAGCCGGTTTCTTGATGCCTGTCTTCGCATGTATCACAAATAATAACCGTAACTGATCTGGCCGCTACATTGGGGTTTATTCCTGCCAGATCTCCCTCTAAGTCTCTCTTCTCAAATACTATCCTCCAGTCGGTTAGACCAAATTTCTCCTGCCAGTAAATAAACTCTTGTTTAAATTCCTCGAATTGCTCGGTGGTAACTTCCATTCACACCTCCTTTATATCATACCCATAGATAGCCTTTAACAATTTCTTCTTGTAAATATACAGGGGTGTTCTGGTCGGATTGCTCTTTACATCCTCGATTATATATTTCCCGTTCTCAACGTATTCAAAATCGGCTATATACTTGCCTATTATCCGACCGTTTACCTCTAGTTCAAAAACAGGATGAACAAAAAAATTGGTAATTTTACCTGCCCGTTTCAAAAGTTTGAGTTCAATATATCTCCTGGCCTCCTTAGCACTATCAAAAGTTATATTGTCAATGGTTGTCTTACGGTTGTGGTATTTAGAATGCCTGGTTTCAGGGATCATCTGTAATTCTCATCATCATATTCCTTGCTTCGGTCTATTTTCGGGAATATCCGGTAATCCGGTGCCGTAACTCCTTCCTTTATGTAATCATTTCTGAAGGCTACAAATTGCTTTCTGACGCCCTCGCCTATATCGATGGAAATAGAGAGATATTCTCCTTTCTTGCCGGGCTTCACCCATATTGCCCCTACGTCATCTTTTGCCATTATTCTTCTCCCTTTGTTCTATCTATTGTCACTTTCCCATAGCTATCCCCATGAAAATGCTGGGTTTTACCTTCAAAAATAAGCAGTAAATGATCAAATAGATCATCTAACCCAGGGAATGCTCTTTTCCCACCTATATTTTCCACTAAATAACCATTGTTTATTTTCTCAATACTTATCAAGTTTATCACCTCCCTAAAGCTGTTGTGCGTCAACAGTTCGGTATCTTGAATATCCATGAATCTCTGCCCGCGTTTTCAATTCTTCGAGCATTTCGCCAGTGGTGGCGTTACCAAGCCAGGGCTGGCTCCAAATATCGTCCAGTATCTCGGCAAAGGCTTCGGCCAGTTCCGTATCCACTTCTTTGTGTTTCGTGGTTTCTTTGCACCACGCTTGTGCTGCTTTCTCTCGTGCTAAATTTGTTGCCATGTTGCCTCCGTTAAACTTGACTACTTTTCCAATTTCTTTTTTTGTAGCCAACAATTTTCTTCTCCCCACGACTCTGCCAGAATTGGCAATTTTGTTGTGTTTTCAATTAATTCTTCTATATTTGCCCGTTTACAGCAATAAAAAGAATCAAAATCCCATAAGTCCATTTCATTTTTCGTTATTGGCCTATAAAAACCGTCTGGGGGGACATTGTCCATGTTTGTTAAGATAATGCCATCTAAATGATGATGTTTTTGTTTTGAATGGTTATTGCACCGTATCGAATAGTCCAGAAGAGGCAGATCTAACCAACCTCTTCTGAAATGTCCCTGCCAATTATTGTAGCAATTATGGTCTATTTGAAGGGCAATCTCTTCTGTTTCTGTAGGTAGAGGACCTAAGCCGTGTCTTGTAATATAACCTCTCATAACCCCGATATTAAAACATTTACCCTTATAACCCAACTCATCAATTTTTCTCTCCGCACTCCTTAATGATACATTAGAGTTGGTGATATAAGGATTTTTACCAAATCTTCTGTCTAAGAGGGTTCCCTGAGAACCCTCAAAGATAACATTTTCTGTCCTCATCGCTGTCAATAATTTTTCATTGAAAATTTCATGCGGTAAAATACAGGAATAGTTCTTTCCTAGAATTTTGCCTAATTCTCTCAATCTTTTTATGTATTCTTTTAATGAGACATCCAATCCATTACTAAACTCAGACCAAACTTTAGTATCTAGTTGTAAAAACTGACGAGTTTTTTCGTTTAGAATGAACATTAATTTTTCGGAAATTTTCTGCTCATTCAATAAATCTTTAACTTTTAAAGTTGTTTTATTGATCCTTAAGTCTTGGAAGGTTTGTCCTACTCCCATACCAGTGGTGCTCCTTCTCTCTTGACCCATTATTTCTCTATTCAATTCTTCTGCTCGATTAAGCGATTTATTGTAAGCATGAACTACTGTGCAATTATCGTCTATAAACAATCTCTCCAGTAGATTACCAAGTCCTCTCTTTCGATGAATAAACGCTTCTTCTAATAAGGCAAATGGATCTATTACCATTTGATCTGTTAGAAATGTTGTAACTTTTGATACTGAATTTCCCGAACCAAATTGAGCAAATATATGAGGAATTCCTTTTTTTACTACTCTATGGGCGGCTTGACTTCCTCCGCTGAATCTTATACTTGCTGTAACATTATATTTTTCTGTCAAATATGCCGTAGTATGACCTTTTCCCTCATCCCCAAAGAACAGACCTATAATCGTAATTACCATGATTTTCTCTGTCTAAAAGGATCTCTATTAGGTAAAAGCCCTGATATTGTTTTTGCAGGGCTTTTAGATTGATAAATTTCTATAGCCTCTGTTTCAACGACTTCTATTGCCCCTATTACCGTTTCAATTCTACTATCTGACTGACCCCGCTTTTTCATATCCCGGGCATAGTGGTCTAATCCCATGCTTCCGGTGCGCATAGCGATTAAACCAAGCATGACATCTACAATAGCCTTCGGCTCTTTTAAAATAATCAGTCTTTCTCCTAAAATCTTCTTCCAATCAGAAACAATTCTTCTATCGGCAATTATGTCTTGCTGGTAGGGCCAATGAATAAAAAAGGTGTCAAATTTTTCTGTTAAGGCCTTAAAGATTGGTTCTGTTGGTTGATTGTCTAATTTTGGATAATAACCTTCATCACCAATAAAAAAGAAAAATCCATGTTCAGCGTTTGGCATAGAACATCTGGTTGTATAGAACAGAGCTATTAAATCGTAGGATTCCATGGCTTGTCCTCCTCCGCCGCCTTCTAACCAGATTTTTTTAAGCCAGTCATCTATTTTTATGCCTTTTTCAAAAGGAGTAATCTGTGTTGGAGCTTCATCACAATAAACATCCCCGATGGCAGCAAAGGAAATGGCTGGGTCACTTAAAAATTCTTTCTGTTCTATTTGCCCCCAGAACATGGGAATTTTATCAAACATTATTTTAGTATTTTCCCCCATGCTTCCGGTAACATCCAGAGCTATAACGATTGGGTGTCTTACTTCAGTAGAAATTCTTCTATCCCCTGAAACTAAAACAGCAGAATCCGCATACGTATTTTTATCATATTCTTCCTCTGCTTTTCTGGAATATGTTTTTCCTCTACTTGCAGTGCCTACGTTTCTATCATAACTTGATCCACCCATTTTTTCTCCTTTCTTCTAAATTTTGTATCTTCATTTCTCCTCCTTTTTCTTTCATGATTGTGATTGGTGGCATTACATGCTATGTATCTGTCTTCTATCTGTTGTGCGTCAACAGTTCGGTATCTTGAATATCCATGAATCTCTGCCCGCGTTTTCAATTCTTCGAGCATTTCGCCAGTGGTGGCGTTACCAAGCCAGGGCTGGCTCCAAATATCGTCCAGTATCTCGGCAAAGGCTTCGGCCAGTTCCGTATCCACTTCTTTGTGTTTCGTGGTTTCTTTGCACCACGCTTGTGCTGCTTTCTCTCGTGCTAAATTTGTTGCCATGTTGCCTCCGTTAAAAGTTACGCATAACAACCGCTTTTGGGCGATCCCTTACCTCCACGTTAGACAACCATCCGGCAACTTTGTCCAGTCCCTAGGGCAATCAATTAATTTCTGCTTACAGGCGTTGTCACAGTGCAATTCACCTTCTATTCCCGTGACACCGAAAGTGTGAACCAATTCCTTTGGGTCAATCGGAAGAATATAATTCCCGCATACGTCACATATTGCGCCACTACCAGTTATCATTCAATCCTCCTGAAATTGAAATGCCTATTGTTTCCCCTCGTAAACTCGCCATACTCTTTTTCCAAAATATGTTCGGATGTTGCAATCCTTCAATCCATTCATGTTTAGGTAAAATAGGATTTTTCTTTGAGGTGTCGGCTCCTACGATGATAAAATCCAGGTTTGATTCACAGGTAAGATCTATATTCATTGGGCCAAGAAGAGGCTCGATGGAAAGGAATTTATGGCGGGCCCGTGTTTCACGAAGATATTTCATTCTCTTATAATATTTTTCTTCCAATTCTACCGTAATCCCGCACCGGCAATTATCAGGAAAAACAAACTCGGCCATATATATAGGATTTTTTGTCAGGAAATAAAACTCATGTTGAGGATTTTCTTGGGCCGCATGTAAAACATGTTCGATAAAAAAGAAATCAACCCAGTCGCCAAAGAGATCTGACATGGAACAAACGAAAATTTTGCTCGGTTTTTTTAATCTAAAGGGTTCAATTAGCCGTTCGGGATAGTATTTTATTTCTCTCCAGTCAGGTATCCACTTAAACCGGTCGTTCATTCTTCTGGCCCAACAATAGAGGCAACCGTGTTTACATCCCACCAGGGGATTCCAGCTATGAAGCTGACCAATTCCGAAATCAATACGACTTTTTTGCACTATTTGCTCCTTTTTTTATTTCGATTTTTATTATAACAATCACGATGATAATGATTTTTCTTGTTGTTATAAAAATTTTTGAGAAAATCATATTTATGACAATAAGGACATTGTCTTTTGTTTGAATCTCCGCAAGCCTCTAAAGCTTTTTGTCTTTCATGAAGTAGTTGATGAAAAGCTTGGTTTTGACATGCCACCAAATTATTATCGGCGTTGTTCAATTTTTTCCCATCCACATGATGAACAACCGCCTTTAGAGGCAGATAATGCCCTAGAGCTTTTTCGGCTACAAGGATAGAAGTTAAAACATAATTTTCCTTGTTGGCTCTAGGATGATCCTTTTGTTTGGTATACTCATACCCCCTAGTATCTAATGTTTTTCCTCCCTTCCAATTACCTATATGATGATGATTAAGAAATTTATTGGAGGGGTTAGAGTCTGTTCCTATTTTTGTTTTTTGACCACAGCCGCATTGACAATAACCCAATTTAATACTGCTTGCTATGTTATTCCCAAAATCTATTTTAGTCTTTTGCATTAAAGCAAAAGTTTTTGAGGCTGTCCATTTACAGGTTTCTTGTGGTTCCATTGTTCTCCTTTCGATGACAGGGACGGTTAACATCAGGTCGCTCATCAGTTTTATTCTGGCTTTTTACATTCAGGTTCCACCCTGAATCCCCTCTAATGCCCTCGTTGGCTAACCGTCCCCCCCGATAACTCTTTATCTGTTCCCGAAGCCATGTCACATTAAGTCCCAACAAACTGGCATAACGAGAGAAGGGTGAGAAATCTTTAAAGAAAAAATCTTCTGCCTCGCTTCTTAAAAATTCTCTGTTACGATGCCCTGACCACTTACAATTTTTGGGGTTAATCAGATCTTTGACGGCCTGCTCAATAATTGCCGTTAACAACCTGGCATGAGGATCTTTGACTTCTAAGATTCTCCTGCTGCTGTAATCATGATGATCATAATAATCTGTCTGGAGAGGTTTGGTATTCATATTTCCCCCTTTTTCAATCTCCATGAGATAGCCGTCTTGTTTGATCAGGTTCACGGTTTGTTCTCTTCTGTTACCCGGGTAGCCATCCTGATGAAATCGCCAGATTCTAATATTATCTTCTCCAAATCTTGATAAGAGGCCTCACGCTGATGCTTTTCCCGCCCTCCTTTCAATATTTCTCTCGCTGCTTCTTTGCTGACAGGTGGAGCTAATATCTCAACTCCGTCCTGAATAATTTCATATCCTTCTTCCATTAGTTCATATCGGGTTCTGAGAGTCCAGTTCTCATCTGATTGATGGCAGGTTTCGCACCGGAAGATATAATCATAAGGCCTCTTCCATTGAGTTTTTCTAGCCCAGATCAGCCCTTCATGACAATCGGGGCACGGTTTATATTTTCTCTCTACGCCTTCGTTCTGCCTCGAATTCAGATAAGCCTGGTAGGTAGCAACAATAACATTCGGCAGGTTTTTAGGAAAATTATCGTGGAATTTTTTGATTTCACCCCCTATCCAGTTCAAAGATTCCTCTCTAATCCATTTGATACGATTATGCCAGAGTTCTAAAGTTTCCGGTCTAGGGTCTTTACGCTCGAAATAAAGGCATAAGTTTAAAATCAACTTTGCGAAGTCTTGGAACGCAACCATTTTGCTATACCTCCCTCTTCTTGTAATTGCCCTCCCTTTGCTTCCTTCATTGGCCACCTCAAGAGAACATGGTAATGACTCTTATATCCATAATGTTTTTCACCTTTAGCCATAATAGCGGCATTAAGGATAAATATAGCCTGGTTGGTATCCTCTTTGCCGAACTTATCACACAGTTTCTGGTATTGATCAGTCTCAAGATAAATACAATCGAGGAATAAAATTTTATTTGCCCTTTCTTTTGTAATAGTTTCTTTTGTATAGTTTTCTTTTGTGGGTATCAAAGAAGATAACGACCTTTTATCTTCTTTGATAACGCCCGTTATCTTCTTTGATAACGTTATCTTCTTTGATAACGCTTTCCAAGAATCAAAATTCTTATTAAATCCATATCTTATGTGATACTCATTATCTTCTTTGATAATCCGATTATCTTCTTTGATAATGATATTTTTAGAGATAAGTTTTTTGATTGTTCTAATAATATTGGGCTTTTTAATGTGGGTAAGAGATTCAAATTGTGGAAGAGAAATCCAATCTTTTTTCTTATGCCATCCCCATGTCTTCCGCCATATAACCCACAAAACCTGATATTCTTCTCCCGTGATATAAAAACCTGCCAATTTTTCAGCAATTTCATTCGCTATGTCTATATGGCCATTTTCTGGTTGAGGATTTGCCATTCCATATTATCTCAAGGCAAGGAAAAACCCCAAGACTGAACAATAGAGGGAGTAAGTCCTCTTTTTGATCCTGGGGCCTTCCTTGCCTGATTTATATCTTACCATTATTCTTACTCTAAAATATTGTTCATACCGCCTTTATATCAAAGAGTTTCAGGAATGTCAAGATTTGTTTTTTTGTATCTCTTCGTCATTTCATTCCCAATATCGCAACGGTTATCAAACACGCCCCTATCCAATACAAAGCTCTCCAGAATCCGCCTTCGGCAAGACAGACCAGGGCTATTATCACATACTGCAATAATAGAAACTTCATAAGCCAGGAGCTGATCATTTCACTCCTTTCCAGGTAAGCCAAGCTCTTGAGACTACATCAGGGAAATTAACGCCTTCCTCCTCTATTCGTCTCCAGACATCACCGGCGGTTTCTCCTATAAGAAGTAAATGATGGTGGTCTCGATTTGCTATTACTCTATAATCTACAACATTAAATGCTTCACAAAGCTCTTCCCAAAGAGGCCAAGCATCAAATAGAGCAGTAGAAAAGTACATTTCGTAAGAGGGACAAGACAATCCCTTTATTTTTCTAATTTGTAGATCTCTTTCATGTCCTGGCCGCTGTATCATGTGACTACTCCCCTCATGCCTTCTTTTTTGTTCACTGCAATGTTCCGGTCCTGGCGTCGCAAAAAGTTCAGGCCAAGGTTTTTTCAGGGTTGCCTTTTTCCAATCCCACCACATGAGTAATACTCTCCCTTTTCCTTTCTTTTTCTTTTCTCCTGTACTTTGCCTGATGTTCCTGGCGTTTCTTCCAATGTTCGTGACAATAGACAAGTACTCTGCCTTTTCTTGTGAAGGCTGGTTTACCGCAGTCAACACAGTTGCCTTCGGCTTTTCTATTTATCTGATACTTCCTTTGGCGGGAGATCATACCCGAACTAATAGCAAAGCTAAAACTGAATGTCAAGGTTTTTCTTGATAAAGGGATACAGGTTTGGTGTAAACTACCCTACCCACAATCAAAGGAGTGCGCAAGAAAGGTTGCAGCTGTATTTGTCAGGAGGAGAGGCCCTCACAGATAGATGGGGGCCTTTTCTTTTTCTGCATTTTGTTTTGTGTAACTTCTCTACCTGAAATTATTTACGTTTATCTCTAAATGCTGAGCATAGAATTCAAAAGAAGAATCAGGGAGAAAGAAAAACTTTACCGCATCCGCCGCCCGCCAGGCAAGTCCCGGGCAGAAGCAAGCTTCGAATCCCTACAGGGTTTAGCAAACAGATCTTTTATTCCCTGCTTTATAACATTAAAGAGGAGTGCTTCTTCGGGGATGCAGGTCTCCCTGTCTTCATCACAAGAACGTTGATTAAGTTCACCATCTCCTTTCCCTCCCAGTTCGCACTCCCTGCACTCCATAGTGCAATATTTCTCTCTAGCTTCATCGTCATCCAGGCAAGTCCAATATTCTTCTTCCTGACTTTCCATTTTAAACCTCTCCTTGCAAATCCTCGTATTATATATGCTATTGCTGTTGTGTGAGGGGGGAGTACCCCCCCCTCTGACCCCCCTGCATTGCAATGCATTCCTCTCTCTCTCTCTCTCTCTCAGGTTTAGCGTCTTCGCTTCTGGTGAGACAGTTTTACTTCTGCTCCCTTATTGCTAAAGAACAATGCGAGAATAAATAAGAAAGAGAGAGATATGAATCCCTTGATAGGTTTTAAGCTTAGGCTGTCTTGGAGTTTTTTGCGCTTTCTTGCTAACAGCGTTCCTGCTAACTAACAACCAGAAAGAAGTATATAGCAGACAAAAAAAGCCTTGTCAAGAAAAAAAAATACTTACGTTTTTGTCCTTTATTTTCAACCCTTCAGAAAAAAAAAATAGCTACAATTTTTTCTATTATAGCTATATTTGAAATTTACGTCCTGAAAAATAGTTATGAAAATATAACTATCTAAGGGCAAAATACGCATATTATATATCAAATAGTATTGAGAATGCCCTGTTTTATTTATATGCCCGAATTACCCGAATTATTGTGAATGAAGGCAGGTTCAGGAATCAGAGAGGGGGATATGTGAGATGTGTGTGGGGAAAAACCAGAAGATTACACTGCGTCGCCCTCGCACGTCCTCCGCTCCCCCTCCCTCCCCCTCTTTCAAGGAGTCCCATGGGTTACTGGCTCTTGCGTACAAGGTCCCACTGGCCGGAGACAGGGTTAAATGTAACGTAAGATAAAAGATAATATGTAAACTAATTGTTACAGCCTCGATGTTGTTGTATACTGGCCCAGGTGCCAGTTGCCCTAGTAGCCCTGTTGACAACACCTGCCTCAAACGCTGGTTATCCACAATCCTGACACAATTCGACCATCCTGAGTAATCCTGACCCCATTCTCCATTTTCGGGGGTATTTCTTGCCCCAAAAACTCTACAGATGCATCAGTATCAACGGTTGACAGGCCGATTAGGGCTGTGGATAACTCCTTAATATGGGGTAAAAAGACCACATAAAAATAGTACCATATTACGTACCACAAAAAGTTAAACCCGCTTGTATCCTGTATTGTAGCAACCTTGGTATAACCCTTGCAACTTAGGACAATCGAGGCATGAAGATACTAAATAAAGAAGGAGGAAAAATGGAAGAAAAAAATCACTATAATTACGACCTACAGGTTTGGGTGACTGCTGGGGTCGTGCGGAGCGACGTAGGCCTCAACGCCAAAATCTTCGGAGGTATGGCGGAGGTGGGAGCCGAGATGTACGCCGCAGGCCTCATGACCCACGAGGAGGCCCTGGCCCTGAACACAAAACCCTAGTCCCCAAACTGGGACCTCTCAAGGGAGGTCCTGGCCTGGGAATTGGCTCAGGAGGATAATTTAAAAAAGGAGGGAAAAATGGAGATGAGATGGCCAAGCAAATATGGATTGATAATAAAAAAATGCCCTGGGCTAAGTGAGTATTGGTACCGGGGGAAGTTTGTGGCGCGGGGGTCCTCTATAAGCTCCCCAGATCCAAGGTCGCGACCGACTAGGGAGGACTGGGACTATGTGGTATCGTTACGACCGCATAAACCTTAATATCCCCGGGTTAGGGGCCTAGCGCTAGGCCCCCTGCCTGGCGATGGTAGAAAAGATAAAAAGGAGGAGGGAAAAATGAAAAGATATAAAAAAGAGGCCAAAAGCCTCAATCCCAAAGAGTTTTTGGAAATGCTCCATAAAAGGAGCCGTAGAGAGGGGTCCCCCGACTGGGCTGAGGTCCAGGCAGGGTATAGAATCTACAAAGAAGATGGAGGCAAACTTTCTTGGGAAGAGTTTGTTTCTTTCTTCCCTGACTACTCGGCTCCTATAGAAGATAGGGGCTGGCTGGAGGGGAAAGTCAGAGTGATTGGATAATCCCCAGACTGGGACCTCTCACGGGAGGAGGCCTTGGCCTGGGAGGATAAAAAAGGAGGAGGAAAGATGAGATTATCGAAAGATGAGTACAAAGGTAAAAAACTAATGAACGGGTACGATTACACCATCCAAGCATGGGTAAGGGATGGCTTGTTAGTGTCCTGCGGGCACGATGGGACCGGGACCTGCGACTGTTTTGGCCGAGCAATAAAGGGAGATGAAATGAACCGATTAGAAGAAGAGTTGCTGTTAGAGATCCTGCCAATCCTGGCCGATCTGGAGACATTGTATCGGGAGGACAAAACCAGCGAGGATCTATTTCTGGTAGTCCACGAGATGGGTCGTAGGTTAGTCCGGCGGCTGGCGGAATTGGAGTTGCAAAAAGAGGAAAAGGCCTCAACATGCAGATAGGAGGATTAATCTATGTGGATAAAATCTAAAGAGGCGCAGGACACCAAGAAATGCCCCTATATGATCCGGTACGCCTCGGTAATGTATTGTTTAGGGGCTGATTGTATGATGTGGGACTACAGAGCAGAGCATGAGGATTGCGAGGACGAAGCCGGTAACCTGTATGGAAGATGTGGGTTACCGTTGAGTACCGTTTAGGTGAGGAAAAGGAGGGAAAAATGGAAAGACGTTATGAAATAAAAAGGGAAGGGGAAGATTACCTTGGATATGTTACGCTGGTAATAAAAGAATACCTTGATGAGCAAGAAATATCCTCTACTACCGTGTCTGTATGGGATAAGGAATACTTGTCCTTGTTGATTAATCTAATCTACCAACAAGGACAGGTTGATGCAAGAAAGGAATTAGAGGAGAGATTTCTTCCAATTCCATTTCCAGTATGATTTTTCTCCAAGGGGGGGGGCTTGGGATGGTCCTGAGTTCTCCCCCTCCTCCTTTTTTGGCAAAACTTCATAACCCTACCAAAAGTTTTAGAGTAGATTTTTCTTGACATTAGGTTTTCACGGAGGTATAAAGTTTTGGTATGCTAAAATCTAAATGAAGTGCTAATTAAAGAAAGAAGAAGGAATGACCAAGTTTAATCCCGCAAGCCCCTAGCTTCAGCTAGGGGGTAAGGGATTGTCACCGTAAAATGAGGAACTTTGTATAGTGTAAGGAAGCTCAAACTTAAGAAGGATGCCCAGTTGGATGCCCTGGCGCTGGCATCGGGAGACCTGTATTCCCGGACAGTGGCATCTTTCTGGCGCACCGTTCGCAAGCAAGGCATCTGGCTTAAGCCATCTTCGATGATGCGCTGGCAGAATAGTGATAGTCTTCATGCCCATAGCGCCGATGCCGTAGTACAGTCGTTCTATGCCGGCTTAAAGTCATGGCGGGCACGGCGAAAGGCAGACCCGGAGTCGAAACCGCCACGAAAGCGGCGGCGTTTCTATAGAGTGCAGTGGAAGAACTCGGCTATCCGTCTTAGAGATGGTAGACTCATCCTCTCCAATGGTAAGGGCAATGCTCCCTTACTCATTCCCTGGCAGTGGGATACCCCGACTTTCGTAGAGTTGGGTTGGAACGGCGCCGGATATGAGCTGAGAGCTATCTACTCCAGCGCTGCCATAGGTGTCCCACTTGGTACAGCGATAGCAGGAGTGGACCTTGGAGAGATCCACCTCGCGGCTACACATGATGGCCAGGAGTGCCGAATCTACAATGGGCGATATTTGCGTTCGGTGCGCCGATACCAGAATAAGAAGAAGGGTGAGATTAGCGCTCAGTTAGACCACATGAAGCGTGGCTCCAGGCGATGGAAACGGCTCAGAGCCAGAAAGGGGACGATACTTAGGAGATTGGATAATCAGGTGCGCGACATTCTGCACAAGCAGACCACGAAACTTGTCTCTACGCTCCATATGGGAGGCGTGCAGACGGTGGTTATTGGAGATGTGCGGGATATTCGCAAAGACCTCGACTATGGTAAAAAGGCGAACCAGAAGATGCACCAGTGGCTCCTCGGTAAGACACGGTGGATGGTTTCCTGTAAGGCAGAGAAACTTGGTATGGAGATCGCGCTTCAGGATGAAGCGTACACCTCTCAAACCTGCCCTAAATGCGGGAGTCGCCATAAGCCAACTGGTAGGCTTTACCGGTGTCAGTGTGGCTTTCAGTACCATAGAGACGGGGTTGGAGCCTATAATATTCGTGCCAAGTATCTGGGGAACTTCGGTTCCGCAGTAGTAGGGGCGATGGCGTCCCCCATCGGAGTGCGCTATGCGCTCTGATGTTGCCCGTGTGAGCGGGAAAGAATCCCCTGGCTTTAGCCATGGGGAGAACGTCAATCCCGAACTTATCTTTAAGCAAATGACTACCTCGGAAAAGGAGATTATCCTTCGCTTTCTTCGGTCAAATCAGGGCTGGTCGGCTGCGAGAATTGCTTTAGAATTGCAGACCTCAAGCCAATTAGTGGAATATTATTTATCCAAATTCAATATAGCAAAAGGGCGGCGATGACCCGGAATGAAATGTTGAAACGGCTCAAAAAGGGCGAAGGGGTCTTCGACCTCTCTATTGAAAAATGGAAGGATATTGTAGAGAGAAAGGGAAAGGATCTGGGAAGGGAAAACTGCGCTCTCTGTGAAACCTGTTTCGAAAACGATTGTGAAGATTGCAAAGGATCATATGAAGAATGCAATTTTTGCGAATATGAAAAAATAGAGTGTAAGGATTGTCCCGTGTATAAAAAAACAGAAAGGTGCGTTTGTGGGACACCCCATTTTACGAATTTTGGTAGACATATTTTTGAGTGCCCCGATTGCAATAAATCGTATTGCTCCGTAGCCATAGAATTGGCCAAAGAGGAATTGAAATTTTTTAAAGGATTAAAGGAGAAGCCCTACTCAATCTTTGATTGGGTAGGGTGGTTCACAAAGCGACAAAAAGGGAAGATAATGTAAGGAAGAATAGCATTGAAACAGTGTGAGATGTGGAGGAAGAGGAAGAGATGATAATCCCCTCTGTAACTCAGTGTATCAATCCCTGGGTAGATTTTTCCAAAATTCCGCCTGATAGACTTGATTATGCTTCTCAACGGGGTATTGAAGTGCATCGGTCATGTTTGGCATACGCTAAAGGTTTGCTTCCCATCCTCAACTCTGATTATCAGGGATATCTGGATAGTTTTTTACGCTGGCATGGCTCACATTTTACCCTCATCATGGGGGAAGAACGACTTGTTGATGAGGATCTGGGGTATTCTGGTACTCCTGATCTGTTTGGCATGTTTGGCGGCCACCAGACCGCACTAATTGAGCTAAAAACTCCTGTGACGGCTCAAAAAAGCTGGCGACTTCAGTTAGCCGCCTATAGTAAATTGATCCAGAAAAAATTCAGGGATATCTATCCCGATGCACCAGAATTGATAGGTTCTCTCCAGCTCAATCCTGATGGAAAAGTCCCCAAAATGATCTGGTATGAAAAGGGGATGGAAGATTTCAATTTGTTCCTCTCTGCCCTTAATTTATATAGGTTTTTTAACAGTTAGAAAGGAGAAAATATGGCAATAGATTTCACTCTCGGCGATGATGCCCTCCAGCCCCAATTATCACTGGAGAGGGTGAAGCCTACCCTCTCTCAATACAAAAAAGAAATAGAGGTAATGATTGAAGATGCCAATTCTCTTACGGTGAAGGATGATTTTTCCATGAAAGTGGGTATCGAGCTAGGCGGATATGCTAAGAAAATTATTTCGTGGATCGAAACCAAACGGAAAGAATATATTTCTGAACCTGCTACGTTTGTAAAGGAGGTAAATTCTTTCTGCAAAATCTTCACCGACCAATTACTGGAAATTGAAAGACTTACAAAACAGAAAATATCCCAATACCAGACCCGAATCGAACTTGAAAGAAGAGAGAATGAAAAGAAGACACAAGAAGCGGCTAGAAAATACCAGGAAGAAATCAACAAGGAAGCCAAAGAGAAAGGCGTTGAGGCTCCCGTAGTCGTTACGCCAGTTATCCCCGAAGAGAAGAAAATTGTAAGAACGGAAAGCGGAGTATCAAGTTACCAGGTTAAGACCTGGAAATTTGAGATTATTGACCCTAACCAAATCCCCAGAGAATATCTGAAACCTAATGAGCAGAAAATCAGAGATGCTGTCAAAATGGGAATCCGTAGTGTGCCTGGTATACGAATATATGAAGAAAACGAAACAAGGTTTAGATAGGAAAGGAGAAAAAACAATGCCAGAACAAGCATTAATGAAAATAGGTGAACTTACGATAGATGACGTAGTCAAAAGGGCTGTATTACAGGCCCTCCCAAAACATCTATCACCAGAGAAGTTATTGAGGGCATTTCTTACCAGTGTCCAGCGACAACCACTTCTCAAACAGTGTACTAAAGTCAGCCTTTTTAATTGCCTGATTACATGCGCTCAGCTTGGTCTAGAACCAGATCAATTTTTAGGCCAGGCATATCTGATACCCTTTAAAAATAATCAAAAAGGCGGGGTATATGAGGCCCAGCTTATGCCAGGTTATCGTGGTTATATTGCCCTGGCCCGTAGATCTGGAGAAGTCCAAAGCGTCTCTGCTCAGGTGGTACATGAAAACGATATTTTCGCTTTGGAATTTGGTATCAACGAAAAACTTCAGCTTATTCCTGCCGATGGAGATAGGGGAAAAGAAAAAGGGGCCTTCGTTATTTTCAAATATAAAGACGGCTCGCACTCCTTCGATTATATGCCGGTTAATGATATTATGGCTATTGCCAGACGATCTAAAACTTACGATAACAGAAGCCAGATTTGGTCTGGCCCCTGGGCTACAGATCTGGGGGAAATGATGAAAAAAACGGTAATAAAACGCCATGCTAAACTAGCCCCGCTTTCAGTGGAATTTCAGAAGGCGGTAGCCCTTGAGGAACGCATCCATATTGGAGAATCACAACTAGACTTAATGGTAGGGGAAGGCAATTCGTCAGCAATAGCAGAGATAGAGACTGTTTCTTTCGACTCCACCATCCCCGAAGGAACAGACAAGGAAATGCTAAATAAATTCCTCAATCTCAATGTCGCGACGCATAAAATTTCAATCGAAGAGGTAAAACAGGAAGCTCTTGATAATCCCCGTTTCTGGCAGATCTATGCTTCTTGGAAGGCCAAAGAAAAAGGTAAACCCGATGTTCCCCAAGAAGAGAAGAAACGAGGGCCTGGTCGTCCCGTGAAATATGGACCCGAACCAGCGAGAGAGATCCCCACTGTGACTCATATGCAAACAGAAGATCCAAAGCCAGAGGTTAAAATGGCCCCGGGTCCCTGTTCGCTTCATGATAATGCCATTATGACGGAGTTGTTCTGTCAAAGGCAATGTCCCACGGGGTTTGGGAGATGCGAAGTATGGAAAGGATATGCAAAGTGACTACTCCCCTCAATGAATTGAGGGGCTTCTATGGATTGGATACCGAGGCTCTTTAGCCCAAGAGCCAATATGTTAATGGAGGCGTTTTGATCTCTATCCATTATGAGACCACACGAGCAACGATGAATACGATCAGACAATTTCTTTTCCACTATCTGTCCGCATCGAGAACACTTTTTGCTCGTATTGCGAGGATCAACAAATACTACGGTTCTACCGGCGCATTCTGCCTTGTACTCCGTATATCCTATGAATTGATCCCAGGATATATCTCCTATGCTTTTTCTAATGCCTTTAAATCCGTTTTCTCTCATTTGCTTGATATTAAGCTTTTCAAAGGCAATTACTTGATATTTATTCACCAGTTTTCGAGAAAGCTGATGAGCAAAGTCTTTTCTTCTATTGCCAATTCTTTCATGGCAATGAGCAACATTTTTACGCTGTTTTCTTCTATCGGGACTTCCCTTCTCTGCTTTGCTCAATCTACGTTGAATCTTTGCCAACTTAATTTCGCTGGTTCTAAAGAAACGAGGATTTTTGATCTTTTTTCCAGTAGAGAGGGTGACAAACGATTCAAGCCCCACATCAATGCCTACAACCTTTTTAACCTTACGAAGAGGCTTCGGGATTATCTCACAGGAAAAGCAGGCATACCATTTGCCAGTAGCAGATCTTCTAATGGTACAGGTTTTAATTTGTCCTTCTGGTTGCCTATGAAGTTTGATCTTTACAGTTCCTATCTTAGAAAGTCTGAGACCATTATCGGTTATTTCAAATCCAGATTGGGGATAAATGAAAGAATCATATCTTTCCTTTCCTCTGAATCTCGGATAACCAGGATTTTCTTTGGCTTTCACTCTTCTAAAGAAAGCCCTGAAAGCCAAATCCAGTCTCATTTGAGCATTCTGAAGGCATTGAGAATAGGCATTATCAAGATCAGGCTTTTCTTCTTTCCATCTAGGCAAGAAGTTACTGGTATCATATCGGGACAGAGATTCTTGCTTCTCTTTCCATGCTTGCTTTCTGATCTCAAGGGTTTTGTTGTAGACCCATCTACAGGCATCAAGAGAGGATTGAAGGGTTTTTGTTTGTTTCTTGGTAGGAGCCAAACGATATTGGAAAGTTTTACGCATGGAATCAGTTTAAATTCGTTCACGGTAAAAGTCAACAATTATTTTAAGAAAGGAGAAATCGGCTTCCTCTGCCAGCTAAAGCAGGCAGTCTCCGCCGCAAATCTTTTATGAATTTTCCAGAGCTTAAAAAAGTCTTTAAAGAAAATATTTATTTTGAAGATCCCAACATAATTGATGTAGTTATGGGATCTGTTGTTGCGAATTATTTTAAGCATCAGAGAGTTTCTTTAATAATTCTCAACACTGCCGAACCTTTTTTAGATATTCTTACCTACTTGCCCTTTAGTTGGTACGGCGTAATGAGGTTTTTTGGAATCGAAAGTTTCGATTTGAATTATCTCTTTTGGAAACTTTACCGATCTGAGAGCCTCAGATCTAATCAAATCAAGATAACAACAACAGTAATTACCAATATAACCCCATTTCTGGTTCACCATCGCCAGAAATTTTTTAGAATGTTGAATATTTTTGATGCCGGGAAACATAAATTCATAAAATTTAAAAAAGAAAGAATCTGGACAGGAGAAATAGGAATCATTGCATCAACATTGTCTCAAGATACCGAGTTGATGAAAAATGATTTTTTAATGTATCGGCTTCCTACCTTTACCCAACCGGAAGATTTACTTTTTCCACAATCAACAAAAATGGGGTATATAAAGCAGACTCTCTGGAATGCAGTTAATAACTATTTGCGGGAAATAAAATATAAAAGATTCCCAAAAAATATAGAAATATCTCAACAATATAAAGAACGCTTGGAAGTTCTGAAAAAACAAAGTCATCATTCTATTGCGTTCTTTAAAAAATTACTCTCTTTGGGTATTGGGCTTGCGGTAGTTCAGGAAAAAGAGGAATTTGATGATCAGATCATGGACATTCTGACTAAAGTGATCTGGGATTCATTCCCTTATAATCTATCACGTATATTATATATGTTAGGCAAAATTAATAAAAAGTTAACTGCTACCGAATTATCACAATTGATTGATATGAGGCCCCATACTATATATGATAATTTAAAAAGACTTGCAGAAAAAGGCATAGTAACCCAAAATTTACGGATTTCGGTTTCAAAAGAAATGAGGGTAGGAGGAAAAACTTACGAATGGAGATTAAAATGAAAGTGGTCCCCAGTGCGCTAACATCGGGAAACGTGGTCTTCGTCGGGTATCTTATCCCCTTTCATTCTGAGATCCAATCCCATATATTATTTTTTCCTCCTCTTTTTTAAGTTCTTCTTTTTAGCCTTAATTCTTGTTGGCAATCCTTTGGAAGATCCCCTAGCAAATTCAGCCGTCTGTTTTTGAGTCATACTCTTGGCTGCCTTCTTTACCCTGGCTGATACCTTTTTGGAAGATACCTTTCCTTTCTGCACCGCATGAACTAAGCCCATGAAACGTGCCTGAACTTTACTATGAGCAGGAGACATATGTTAATCCTCCCACATATCAAGGATATGATTGTCTGATCTCACCATTAATCGCTGCTGGTTGAGTTCCCATGATTGCCATAATTTCTTTTTGGAATCTTTTCGCATATTTTTTTTTCTGATCAGAAGATAAATTCGGATCTAAATTGATTCTAATATATTCATCTTTCAAGGCATTGATCTTGGCTTTTCTCACAATTGCAGCCAATCTAGGATCTGCCACCTGAAGATTTATGCCAAACAATTTTCCTATGGCCTGTTGCCCTGAAATAGTTCTTCCATAACGATCTTCTTTGCCGATATTGAGAATATAACCTAAAGCGCCAAAACGAGTAAGCATGGAAGGAGCAAATTGATTATAAAAATATTCACTCGTTTTTAACGATTTTGTCAAGGGATCATCAAGCCTATTATAAATTGGCATACCAGAAAAAGAATCTCTGGGCGGTTCCTTTCTTAAGGTAGCAGAAGTAAAAGTCTTCAATAGAGTAAGCATAGGCGTCCCACCTATTCCAAATTGGGCAAAAGGACTTTTAATATCCCCTTCTTTTAATCCTGACCAGGCTTGTATATAATTACCCCAAGGAAGAAAATAAGAATAATCAAACCAATGCCACTTGCCATTAATTTTCCACGGCACAAGAGTAAACGATTGCCTCTTAGTAACCTCTTGAGGAATAGTTCTTTGTAGTTCTTCCCAATCCTTTTCCGTCATCTGTCCTTTATACAAATGTTTTATGGCTGCATGAATAAGATAAGGAGCAGCCATATATTCACCTAAAACCCAGGGACGTTTAATCGCTGTTTCGGCAACTAAAGGTGCTATTTTAAAAGAAAAACTAACAAAAGGTATAAAATGTTTACGTGCCCATTTTATAGAAGGATCTGCAAGACTATAATCCATCCCCCATTTGTTTGCTTCTATTGCTGCTTTTGGTATGTCAATTCCTTTTGCCCTTTGTTCAAGAAATTTTGCCGTTTTAAATAAATCATCAATCCTGCCATAATATTTCGCTAGGTTTCGGGCGACACCAACAATATCTGCCATAGTACCACCTTGCAACGATTTAAACTGATCAATTACCTCATTTATTTCTGTAACCGACCAATTAGTTTTAAATAATCCCTCCCTAAATGCTTGTTGATAATCGGGAGTTTTGCGAATCATCGCCTCTCCTGCCTTAATAACATATTGGGGAATTTCCCAAGGATGCATACCACTCATATGCAATTGGATCAGATTAGATACGGTATTTCTTACTACCGTAGGCAGATTTAAGGGGACTTTACCAACTTTAAATATGCCGGTAGCCTTTTCATCTATTTGTGAAATAATATTAACCGCTTTAGATAGTCCTTCAATGTTGCCTCTCTCACCTCCATAAAAACTCATTAAATCTCTAGCAATTTCTTTTCTTAAAAAAGTACCGGCTAAAGGCCCCCAACTTTTGGCTGAAGGCATTTGAATAAAATCTTTAGGAACATTTTTTGTGGCTTCTTGGGCTTGCGTTAGATGTCTCTCATATATTTCAAGTCGTTGAGAAATTTCAGGACTGTTGGGATTTTCTTTTTTCATTTTACGATATAAATCTACTTCTTTGACAAGTTCTCCAATTCCCATCCGCATTCCTAATTTTTCATCAGTTTGTACATTTTTGATTCCCCAATTATCTTCTGAAATTCTATATGCCACATGATTATCCCCTGTTATCCTGCTTAGTCTTGTGGCCTGGGCTTTAGCAATTGATTGAGAATATTTTCTAGGGATATCCGCAATATTAACAATAGAAGGAGTCCATACATTTCTTGGATCTTCGGATAGTTTTTCAAGATAATCATATTTAACCACATTTGATAAAGATTGAGCTACTCCCAAAGGTTCAGCTACAGAAACATCCTCGATCCACCCTATAGCTTTTCTCTGCTCGGTTGTGAGGTCTTTTCTCGCCTTCAAAACATTAGTATTAATCTTACCATTGGGATTAATGGGAATATCGGTGCCTTCACCTAAAACATGCTTTAAATAGACGTACTTTATATATTGCCCTTTATGTTGTTGATACACCTTCTCTGAAATTAAATCTCTTTTAACAAGCATTTTGCCAATAATATTATTAAGAGATATAAACTCTTTGGCAATTTTAGCCGATTCAACAGGAAGATCCTCAATATTTCTTCTTCCATCCATTGCCTCAAAAATTTCTGCTTTCTGTTGATCTGATAAGGTTTTTGTCCGGGTGATAAGCTTATCAACTATTCTTTCCGTTCTTGCTATGCCACCCATAGATTCGGCCCGTTGACTTAAAAGTTTTTCCTTTTGCGGTAAGGTAGAAAGATGACTCCAAAATTCCTTAAATCTTCTCCATGCCCTGTAACCTTCGTTTGGAGATACTTCTATGATTTTCCTTGTCTCAGGAGATATACTTGATCGTATTTCTTCTTTCTCGATACTGGAAGATTTCAAATATCCTAAAGGATCAGGAATATCTGGAAAGGTCGCTTTAAGTTTATTCTCTACCGCCTTTTCTACTTTGGGAGTCATTTCAATCTTACGTTTCTTGAAGTTCTCCACAATTCTTTCATAGAAGGATTGAAGGCCGGCAAAATCTAACGTAATCGTAGAGAGTTTTTCTCTATAAGCAATTTCTGACGCAAGGAATCCTACATTAGCAACTTCTTCTCCTAATGGTTTCAATAACTTTTGTAATGTATCCTTCAGATTATTTATGGTTCGATGAAGTAATACCGCATTAGTTTCGAAAGGATTCGCCCTGTATCTCTCCACCAACTGGATAAATTTTTGACTTGCAGGATGAGGAATATTTTTAATTGTTTCAAGATAAGCATTAGCCTCATCGGGGGTCAAAGGTTTTCGCTTTGTATCTGCTATCCATGCCCTAAATTGATTAAACAAATCCACGGGAGCACGTCTCGGTTGTCCTGCTATTTCTAAATCAGAAGGTGGCGGAGGAGAAACCTTTGGACCTTCAGGTAAAATTTGAGCAGTTCTTTGTTGCTCGGCTTCTCTCTGTAGTCCTGCTAGTTTTTCTGTTGCTTCTTTCCTCAATAATTCTGTAGGCGTTAATATTTGCCTCTGGGCCGATGGATATTCAGGCGGTATATCTCTCCTGACATGGCTCACCTCTTCAGTGGTAGGTTTTACCCTTCTTCTATCTTCTATTACAATTTTTGGTAATTCTTCTTTCAAGATATTAACTTTTGCCTCTGGCGTGGGAACCACATCCATTTTTGATTGTATGTTTTTGACAATCGGATATATTTCTTTGGGAGTAAGAGATTTTCCTAAATAATTTCCTGTAATATCCATAAGAACAAGAGTAGCGGTTTCAGTAGTTAAACCTACAAGAGATCGCCAAAAAGGATGTTTCGGATTTATGGATTCTCTTAATTTTTGGGCAGGAATAAAGGTTGCGCCTAAACCAGTTCCGAAAGTTTCTACTAATTTCTGTGCTGTTTCTGTCTTGGGTTGATAGGTAAGAGTGGTCTGTACTTTCTCTCTCCTTTCCTCACCGCCACCAAAAGGAAGACTTACAAGTTCGGTGGTAAACCCTGGAATAAAAGCCGCAAATCCAGTCGCTAAACTAGCCACAGTCTCAGGTATTACAGTAGGAGCAGATTCTATTTCCTTTAAGGCCACCTTTTTTTGTTCAAATATGACCTGTTTATTTCCTATAGGGACATTTCTAAATTGGTATTTTTGGGTTACAGGAATTCCTTCTGTAGATTGTTTAGCCCTTATCTGTTTCTCAACCCCGGGCGATATAATATGAGTAAAATCTCTCATAGATTTTTTGGCGAAAGCTGTAGGCGCAATGAAGGAAACAGAAGGAATATCCGTTGGTTTGGTTAATTCTAAATCAAATTGAAATTCGCTTTTAACTTTATTGGGTTCATTAACTAATCCCAAATCAAATTCAAAAGGCACTATTTTATCCTTCCAGCCTTTATACCTTGCTTGATAATATTCTCTGCCTGCTCTTTTCTATATCCATATTTTTGCATAAGCAACTGTATGCCCTTACTTTCTGATCCTGACTTTATAACATCGTCCCAAAGTTGTCCCATAGTTAGAATTTTTCTTTGTCCACTCGTTGTTTTTTGGATAATCTTATCAACAATAGGTTGTAACGCTTTTTTGACATTTGAATCAGTCATTATATTTGCATATACATCAAGAATATTCTTCTCTGTTAATTCACGGGGATCAATTCTTGCTCCAAGAATTCTTTTTCTCTCATCATCAGTAAGAGTAGGCCATAATTGTTCGATCATCTGATCTTTAAAATCGGTTCTTGGTGTTTTTTCGAGTATTTTTCTTCCTTCTATATATCTTTTCCTTCTTGGATCTGTAGGAGGGAGGGCTAATATTTCGGCTTCGTTTAGTGTAGTATCTATTGTTTCCTTCTTTCTCTGGATCACAGATAATTCCGTTCTCATATCTTTCTCGTTGGCGTTATAATCCTCAACGATTGCCTCTAAGGATAACAATTCTTCGGGGGTATAGGCCTTGCTTGCTGTTGCCTTATCATAAAGCGATTGCTTTTGTTCTACATTCAAGGTGTGCGATTGCATGTGCCCATAAAAATCTCCCGCCTGTTTAGCTAACCCAACCGCATTATTCATCTCCTCAGCTGCCTTTAAAAGTTTCGGATCATTAGAGGGTAACTCGTCCGCCATTTTCTTGTATTTATCGGTAAGCAGGGTTGCCGTTTTAAAGGCATTTTCTTTACTGGCTTTCATTGTTTCTTGCAGTCTGGGATCCAGTAATATTTTCGGCAATATTTTCTCTCTAAATTGATTTCCCGGGACTGACCACATGATATTGCCCTGTGCATCCTGGGGCATATACAAACCTATAAGATTTTTAACCTGTGGCATATCACCAGGATTAATGCCTAATCCAGTCATGCGAGGAAGATTTTGCTCCACATCAATTGGTCTTATATTCAGTTCGGCCTGTTCATTTTCCCTTTTTAATCTTTTTAAATCTTCTGCGCCGATAGCAGTTCGTTGAGTTGTTTCTTCTGTGGTAGCTTGTTCCCTCGCCATTTTAAACGGTTCCATCCGCTCTTCTCTTTCCTCTTGTTTGCGCAATCGTTCTTCCTCAAGAATACTTTTCCATCCTCCCATAATTGCTGGTGTTGCTTGGCCCAATGCACGTAAAAAATTAGCCACTTTTTTCCTCCTTTGAATGCCGCATTTCTACCCAGAGTCTTTTCTGCACGTCTAGTCTGGTTCCTATAATAACAAACCCCAGGGTAATCGCCATTCTTAAAATTCTATAATCATCATTTCTGATAAGAGTCAAAAGATGAGGCCAGACATTATGAAGTTTATCAATAACAAAGGCCGCCCTTTTAATATTTCTTATATCTCCAATCAGATCAGATATAAAACCTGCCCGTTGAATATACCATGTATTTAGAGCTACCGTATACCCGCTGATGAAACCTATCAACTGATTATCTTCGTATCCTAAATAAACCTCAGAAGGGCAATTTCCTTCATAAGTCCATTCGCCAAAAACAGAATTGAAAATGTAAGGATATTCATTTGCAATCTCAGACAATAATTTCCTTTGAAGGACAAGCATTATTTATCGCCGCCGCCAAAAATAGAGCCCAGAAGGACAACTGCCGCCGCTAAGGGAGGCGCCCAGGCAGTGGCGGTTGCCAGCGCTCCAGTAGTCGCTCCTGCCGCCTCTGTAGCCCCACTTGATAGCAACCCTCCCATCCCCATAGATTCTCCAACCAACGCCTCTTCACTTAAATTGCTTACTAATTGACCTGCCACTACCTCGGTGGCGGTTTTCGTTGGTAATATTTTTTTGGCCAGGCTATAAGCTCCAACGGCTCCTGTTACTCCTCCAATGATTTTCTCTCCCGCTTCTTGCCTTTTTATCGCCTTTTCCTGTAATGATAATGTTCTTGCTACTCTTCTATCGGCCCTTAATTGTGCCTCTCTCTGAGTTTGAGCCGCTATTTCTCCATATCGTTCGGCCGCTATTTCGCCGGCGGATAATGGTTGCTGTCCCATCGCCACTCTCTGCCCTTGCATTGCCCTTTGACTCCACCGGTAATAAGGCCCATAGGGACTACTTCCGCTAGAATACATTGCCCTTGCCATTTTATCTCTCCTTACATCAATTCTTCCCGTAAGGTTTGATACCTGATCGCCAAACCTATCGGTTCATATCCAACATCTTCATTACTGGTTGTCAAACTACATTGGATGCTATGAAAACAATTATCTTTATCCGTAGTAGATGAAGAACTTCCCCAGTTCACAGATCTTGTCTGTTGTAATATTCGTCTGGTGGTACTTTTAACCGCATGAGATATAGTGTTTGAATGAGCCGTAGTAATTCCATCGCCAAAATAACTGATCGTAACGCTATTGGTAGTCGTCGCTTTGGCAATCACAATATGCTTCACATGAGTTATTTTGGTTATCGCCCCCCATCCACCCATAGCAATATCTCCAGATCTAAATGTGCTTACAATATCATTGCTTCCAGATGCTTTTGCAAAAGTAGTCCCATTCTCAAGTCTCATAAGATAGCCAGTATCAATCCCGCCATAAGTATAAGATTTTCCATTGGTATCAGCAACCGAAACCCCCATAACCAAATAAGCTCCCGTAGATCTGTCAATCTCAAACCATTTTTTATAAATCAGACTATATACAAATTCCTTATTTATGGAAGTGGCACTTGCTCCAGAAGCAAAACACCAGTGATATTCAAATCGTTTTTCATCATAAAAGGCAGATGAGTTATCAATCATTGAGGCAGGAATCGCTTCGGATTTAGTATCATCAAAAAAGTTTTTTATATCCTCACTTACAGGTAGGATAGTATTTCCATCAAATAACATAATCCCGTTTTGAGATTGCCATATTAAAACATGCTTTAAAAGCCCTGGCGATATTTCATAGCCTGTATCACATGAAAGAAGCGTCTGAGGAGCTACACATCCATAATTATCGGATAATTTATATTTAGTAAGCATACTTGCATAGCTAATTAAATTTCCGTCTGCATCCCTGGTTGGACTGTAATCTACAAGCCAAACCTCCCTTTTTTTGAATACTACAAGGCTTTCATACAGGCCACCACTAAATCTTGAATAAAGGGTAGTAGCCGCCACAATTTCCTCTTCTCCCCCAAACAAAAAGGGGGTATCTGGAGATATAGCATTTTCGCCATTGAATTGAACCACGGTATCTACTGTAGAAGCAATGGCTGAATGCTGCCGTCCTGACTTCTCATTAAATAACCACAACCTATTCTGCCAGTATACGGGAACTAAATATCCGTGAATTGATTTTTGAGCAGGAATACCGCCAATATAATCTATACGTACACTACCAGGCGTAGTACCAGAAAGAGTCCCACTAAAAGAAATTTTATAATAATACCAGAGTTCGCTATCTGAAACGCTAGTCTTAAATTCTAACGATTCGGCGACCGCATTCCATGCAGCTATACCGCTTTTGCCCAAAGCGCAATTATCATCCAATGTTCCATCATCAATATCTCCTACCGTAGTCCAGGCAGAACCATTCCAATATTCAATATTCATCATTACGGCATTATTCTGTTCGTTGCCTGTAATCATAACAAAATCTATTGCGGTCATCCGTTCCGCAAAACCGATCATTATCCAGCTAGCGGGAGTTGCCCCGCCGGTTAATTCGCCAATACTCATATAGGTTGATGTAGCATTTGTTCCATAGACATAATCCTCTTCTAAAACATTGCTGGTATTATCTTGATATTTGCTGCTTCTTTTCAAAAACACGGAGGCAACTGGTCTTTTTACTCCATCCCATAGGTCAACAATCTGCTGAATAGGTGCATCAAGGGTTACATAGTAAACTTCAGTAGTATTATCTATGCCGTCAAAAATAAACGCATACCAATAGGCGTAGATATTGTTAAACATTCTGGGTTTAGCGGTAGAAACGGTAGATGAAAAGGTCATTGATCCCGTCGTTGCTAGAGTAATTCCGCCCACGGAGGTTCCATCGATAACCGTTCCTACCGTTGTCCAAACCGATCCATTCCAATAGTTTATTGTAGGTGTAGAAGCACTTGCATTTGCTGACTGAATATAAAACTTTGCTCCTTTAATCGGCCTGGTAGAAGCGATATAGGCATAACAAATTCCCGTAGTTCCATATTCATTGGATCGAACATTAAAACTTACGGTATGTCTGTTAATATTGGAAAGCCTGAATTCATCCAGATTACCTGTGAAATAATTGGCTAAAGCTCCTCCTATAAAGGTAGCCCCTATATGAACAACACTGGTATAATTTTGAGCTTCTTTGGCATCACTTGAATATGCCCATAAGACGCCATTAACAAAAATATAATAATCATTACCAGTATGGGATATTTCAACGTGTCTCCAAGTTGCTGGTCCAATAGGAGCAATTGGAAAGCTGGTGGTATCAAGAGTAAGGTTTCCCGCTACTGAATCTGCCAAAAAGAATTTGATGTCAAACCTGGTGCTTCTTTTTTCAAGGGTTATCGCCATATAGTTTGTAGCATTTGTTCCTTGAAAATATATTCCCTGAGTATTTCCTCCTGTTGATTCTGCATATACCCAGAAATCTATTGTCCAGGCGGTTGCGCTCAGATCAAAATCGGCATTATCGGGGATAGTTAGATAGTCTCCAGTACCATCAAAAAGTCCAGAAGCGGTAGCAAATTTATAGATTGCGGTATCCGTCTGTGCATTACCGTTGGCTGTTACGGTATGGGGAGTAGTTGGAGAACTGTCCGTAAAAGTAGTTCCAGCATCGGCCCCATTCATATGTAGCAATAAGAGAGTATTCGCATCTGCAGCCGCCGTCACCGTTTTCATAACGGCTACATTATTTGCATCAGTCAGGGTATTTATTATTCTTTGAGAATAGTCATAGGTAATCGTCTCATCCGGATCGCTAACTATAAATCCAGCGCATCTATATTCATTACCTCCCCATATAAGGGCATCCTTACCGTTACAATAAGCCACGCATCCATCGGGAGCATTGGTAAATTTACCAATGCTTGACCCTGAAGTGTCCGTTCTTAAAGCTGTAAAATTTCCCTGGCTCGGGATCGCCGTAGTATTATCATATAAAACAGATGCCGTTTCTCCTGAATTCCAGGCTTGGACTAATAGGTGGCTTTCTGAAGGCTGATTTTTTCTGAAATGAAAGCCACTTCGGGGTTGTAAATAGGTTGCATTGATAATCGAGGTATTAATTTTAGTATGGCCAGAAATAGATTTAGGGATGCGTTCCCCATATCTCATATTTTTTAAGGTTTGGAAATCTCCTTCTTCAAGCATAGTTCCGTCAATAGCAGTCCTCAATCTGCCACTTAACGGAACATGAAGCCATTTGAAAGGAGACTCTTCTTTTGCCATCACCCAACGGTTCTGCTTCTATTGATTCGTTTAATCAAATTAACCTTAAAATCTCTCTGAAGCGTAGATTTATTGTGCATTCTTCCAAGTTCTCTCACTGAAATATCCCAATATTTGAAATATCCATCTCCAAAGTTAGGTTCTCTATCTCTATAACGATATTTCCAAGCTGCATAGGATAGAAGCGGTTCTCTGAAATCGTAAGGCATCTTATAAGCTCTATAATAGGAATAAACAGGATTAGGTCTTTGCACATAATAAATAGTAATTGTGTGCCCTGCTGTGGAAGGAGGAGGATCTAAGACAAGCTTGTATCTATTTTGGAGAGTTACTATATAGGAATCGCCTGATGTGAAATAGTTATTGGTTCCATCAAACAGCGCACAAATAAAAGCTGTAGAACTGCTCTCTGCTGCCACTATTCCATGACTGGTATCCGTTGTATTATGAACAATATCACCTACTGAAACGGTGCCAAAAGAACCTCCACTATCGGTTAAGGTAGATTCTCCTAATGTAGAACCAAAGATCGTATAAGAATGAGTCAATGCGCCGGTAGACGTAGTTGTCCCCGTCATCCGGCTTGGGGCAGCCGCATCTACAATGGCAAAAGTGCTTGGAATAGAAACGGAGGTTGTATTGTTAGCTAGAACTATTTCGCTATAATCCTGTTGGTAAATAAAATAGGTAGTTGTACCATCGCTATATTTGATATAAAAATTGTTGCGGATATCGGTTAAATAAAGTTTAAGGAAGTCTGGTTCAAAGTTATAATCGGTTTGGTTTGCAACTGTAGTAATGCTTTGTGTTGTGGTAAGTAAGTTTGTTCTCTCAACACTTTTGATGGCAGCTTCATAGAGACAATCATAGCAATATTTTACATCAGGCCATGTTGATCCTGCTGCTTCGGACAACATCTGCCTTAGTCCCCTAATTAAATCCTGACCGTCCATTTATAAATCCTTTCACGGCTTCAGGCTTTACTGACGTCGCAACACCTCAGTATTACTAATTTCCCCCAATAATCTACGCCCTATCTTCCAGACTTTTTCTGCTTCTCCCCTGCTTACTTTGCCATCCTTTATCTCAATACCACAAGACTTATACCAATCCGCCTCTTTCTCATTTCTAACCTCAATGACTGGTTCGGTTATTCGTCTGGCTTCTTCATAAGCATCAGCCGTCCCTTTTTTCATTTCGGTACCAGTAAACATGGCAGAAGTTATATCTTTTCCTATTGCGTGGACTACTTTATTAAGATTATCCTTTTCAGGTTCTTTTAATTTCGGTATTGATTCATTAATTTGATCGAGTTTTTCTTCATCCTGTTTCAATATCTTTTTTATTTGATCAACCCGATCAGCGGTAACATAACCCCTTTCAAGGGCGGTTCTATTGCGTGCAATGTCATTTTCAAGTTCCTCTTTTTGTGCTCTAAAATACCATGCCGGAAATTCCGAAGCATTTTTTCCATCTTTATTTTTATCCACATCACCAAAAACTTTTATTGCCATAAAATCTCCTTATTTAACTTGTCCTATTTCATTCTGACCAAAAAAACTACGGCTCAAATCAGTTTTTTTCTCAAGATATTTACATTTATCTAGTTGCTCATCTGTCATAGTAACCATGCCTTCTTTGCGAAGATTCACCTCCTGCTCGCTTCTTCGTCTTCCTAAACGATAAGGTTTTTTTTTAATGATTATAAAAGCCACATCACTCCTCCAATTCTTTCATCTTTTTAAGATGGGCTATCTGGGATTCATTTAATCCTTCAAATTCCTTTTCTTCTTCTTCTTTCTCTTCATCTTTTTGGGGAGTTGACATTCTTTTTCTCCCTATGCCCCTTATTGAAAAAGCCCCTAGATTATCAAGTTTAAGATAATCTATTTTTCCATCTTTACTTATTATTCGGCCTTTCCCCATAATATTTTTCCTTCCCCCTGACATATTTCACAGGTTAATCCATTTGGTTTTATCCCATCTCCACCACAATTAGAACAAATAAACCATATATGCCACGGATTCTGATCTTGCATCTCCCCCCAGATAAGATAACCTGTGGCATTGCATACCTCGCAAGGAATATCAATAATGGGGCCACCATGAATTGGGGTGGAAGGTCTTTGACCATCTCCGCCGCAATTACTGCAATGTGCTTTTACTATTAAATGCGGCATTACCTTTCCTTAGCATAGAGGGAGAGGTTGTTTTGATCTCTCCCTCTATGGCTTTTACAATTATGAGGTGCCAGCAAGTAATCCAGCAGTTGCACTGGTTGCTTCCCATGACCCTACGGTAGCTGCGCTATTACCCCTTACCTGAGTCCCCAAGGTTACATCAGTAGGGAATGAACAATTATAAATTGCGCCAGTGGCGGCGGCCGTGAAATTTATATACTTGTTCGTTCCGCCAGTCCCAAGCTGGCAGGTAAAGATGCAATCCCGAACAGTAACATCCTGGGTAGAGCTGCCATTAATAAGAATATTGGTATCTACACTTGCCGCCGTTTGGTTTCTAAAGGTGCAACCGACAATCGCAGAACGTCTTATTGTAGAACTAGAACCATGAAACTCTACGCCAAATTTACAATCATGGAAGATACAGTTATAAACCGTGACAAACCAATTATCCACATTGTAAAGTGCGCCTACCGCATGGTTACTAAGTCGGAACAGGCAATTGTTGACTACTGTACCTAATGCCCTCAAAGATGTGCTATTACCGGTAAGGGCCAGTAATCCTCCAGCCGTTGAGGCTCCCCTGTGAAAGGCAAGATTTTCAATCAACCCAAAGGCCCCTTGCCAATCCATAATGGCAGTAGTATTGGCTGTTGCATGACCTCTAAGATAAACTGCTAGACCTGCTTCCTGACAAGGAATATGAGAGGTATTAGCTGCGCCGATTATACTAAGATGGACCTTGGCCTGAGCAACTGACCAGTTGGTCGTACTGGCGGGGATTATAAATTCAGGATCAGTGGTTGCTGTATCTTGATCCCTATTTCTGATATAAATTACATCACCGTTGCCGCTGGCGGCCGTAATAGCAGTTTGAAGATTCAGATAAGCATCGGTAGGTTCTAACCCCGTATTACCATCATTCCCATGATCATAATCTACAAAGTAAGAGGTTCCCCACCAACCAGCAAATCTTGCTCCTCCTCCACCTGGCATTATTGGAACGCCATAAACAGAAAAACCGTGCGGTGCATGTCCTATAGGCATATTATCGCCTCCTTTCGTTACTATTAGGAAGGGAAGGGTGAGAAAAATTCTCACCCTCCTTCTTTAAACTAATTAGCTTACATTGTGGCCAAATAAAAACTGCCAAAAAAGCCACCCAAAAGCTATTCTGAAATAGATGGCCCATTTCAAAACAAAAGTTTCAAAATCGGTCGTTCTACTTATTTCTGACTTTATCCTTTCGAGGTAGATAAGGGCCTTTTTCATAAGGTTGAAATCCACCATCCACCAATTATTCGTGTCGGTATCATCCAACCTTGGGTAAACTATGACATTATACTTGTTATAGTTTACGTTCTTGGTACCATCGGTTGTATAAAGCCCTTTTTCTGTTCCTACGATCTCTTCCGCCGTATAGGAAAGATTGTCTGGCACAATGATAGTATCAGGTTCGATGATAATCCTTTCGGAAATGTCATTTTTGAACCTTCTCATTAACAGACTGGTTGATTGTACGGCGGCTTTAGATAAAGCCGAAGTTCCGCTATTTGAAAATCCACTAGCAGTTGAGGTTCCACTTTTAGTCGTATGGGCTGTACTGCAAAGGCTAACGCCTTCTTCGGAGGTCATATAATCAAAGGTAGAAGTAAAGGCATTAGAAAAAATCCTTGAGCCTTTCTTCTCTTTTACCCGATGAGCAGCCCCTGCAAGGCTTTCGCCCATACTATCTAAAACCCCATATTTTTTATCATCCAGCAATTTTCTTTGAATCTGGACACCACCAGCATATTCTTTACTCTCTATCTTTTTATGAAAACCAGGGGCGATAGAGAGGTATTCCAACTGCCCGGTGAACTCTGGAATATCAGGAAGAGCTCCTATATCGTAGAACTCATCAAAAGCACTGTCGCTTGGTATAGTACGGAATAACTTAGGAATCATGCTGTATTTAGTTTCCAGTTCATCAAATCTTGCTTCCGCTACTTCTCTAAGTCTTTTATCTAACAGTCTTACAAACTGACTGTCAGTCAAAGGATTTGCCATTTATTCTTCACCTCCTTCAAAATTTAAGCTCTAGCTTTAGCAAAATGATCGCCATTAAATCTAAAGATCACATGCTCTTGACCGGCAGTAGAAAGATCCAGGGCTATCACATCAATAATCCAATAGTCTGTTGCAGGGTTTGCAGCAGCATTGAAGTAAGTCGCTTCAGTATCAGTCTGAACATAGGACTGTCCCCAAGGCCTTGCCTGAACATTAACAAATGTATCTCCAATCGCAATATCATAAGGGAAATACATCCCCACGGTTTTTACCGTTGCACTGGTATCGGTAGTAACCCTATAAATACCCTGATTAACTCCACTTCTACAATAAACCGTCCCTAAATCTGCTACTGGTGTTGAGGCATCGGATAATGCTGCTGAACAGGTAAATCCTGCCCCGCTAGTAGATCCTGTGGTTACGGTTCCAACAGTAATCGCCGTTCCATAGGCAGCATTAAAAAAGCGACCTTTCAGAACCGTAGAGGGAGCAATTACGGCAACATTCACATAAGCCGCTGTATCCCCTACGGGCATTTTCCCGCTTCCGCCATGAAGCACAAACTCAACAGTACTTCCATGGGGATCAGAGGCGAGAATTGTTTCACCTTTATAGGTAGTATCGAATGAAGGAGTTCTCAGATTGGTTCCCACAACAACGCCATAAGGAACTTTCTTCCCTCCTGTAGTATCAGCGATCCCCGTAGCCTGGCCCAAATTGGCAACTCCATCGCTGAGAGCATATACAAGCTGACCTACATAAAGCCGTTCCCAGGAACTTCGATCAACGTTGTCAACGGGACACCATATAGTAGCTGGAGAACCCCAAACTATTTCAAATCCCATTGTTCTTACACCTCCTTTAATTACGCATAGTTACGACTTCCACAAAAACTACACCCCCCGCTTATTTTTGGATAGAAATTGCCAGGTATATAAGCTGATGTATCGTAAGCCGAAGAGAAAGGCGTAAAACCTTCCAGATGCTTTGTATATTTCATCAGCATAATTTCATCTAAATTACCGTTAAAGTAATTGGCTGGAATGCCTAAAATGGTTGTACAACCAATATAAACAGAACCGGTATAATCAGATGGCCTGTTGCTATCCTCAAGTTTCCACCTCATATCCCCATCTACTGAAATCATGTACCTATCTCCAAGTTCGGAAACTTCTACATGATGCCATGTGGTATTTCTGAGGGTGGGGGTTCCTGTAGTTAAAGACACAACTTCAAGGTAATTAGAGTAAAGCGACAAAACGACTCCGTAGCCATTGGAATCTTTCACGATATGAATCGAGA
>ERZ1292632.730-Hain-H43-01um-R2-730-length-36108-cov-58_pt1 | contig 36108 bp, 45 predicted proteins | sample MGYA00564407_ERZ1292632 | MGnify/ENA primary metagenome ERZ1292632 (study PRJEB36523, sample SAMEA6512637) | groundwater metagenome | collected 2019-01-08 | study: AquaDiva: Metagenomics assemblies of 32 groundwater samples | reverse complement strand
ACCTTCAAACTCATTGAGAATTATAGCAAAAACCTCAATGGTTTTACCATCTTCCGTTTCTAGCTGGCTTGGCAAACAATGCAATGTTTGACAAAGCATGAAATTTTTTATGTTAGGGTCTTTCGTAAAGTCGCCAGCCAGCTCCCTTATAAATTTTGGGTTTCAACTGCCTGAACAAGATTTAATTGCTGAGTTATTTGAAAGAGCCGGTCTCCCATCTGCCCATCCAAAGCAAGGATTTCTTCAAGTGTGAAAGCAACAAATTTTTCATCAATGAATTTATAGACTGTTTTTAAGAATAGTTGCTCGTGAAAAGCCTTGGAATCAAAACTCATAAACCCGCTGAGCGGGTCCATGTGGGTGCACTCTGTGGTAACTTGGTTTTTTTCGCCCCAAGTCCATTTGCGAAAGCCAATTTTTTTGCCTTTAATTTCTGTCACCCAAAAGTCTCCTTCTTTAACTAATTTATATTCTTCTCTAACAGACATTTCGAGTCCTCCTCGATTTTTATATTTTTATTTCTATGCCTTTTCCTCAAAGGGTTTAATTTTAAAAAAACTAGGAAATAGTTCCTGTGGTCAAACTGCCAGTACCAATGAAATTCCATGTTTCAATCATCAAGTTTGCACTTGGTCTATGAGTTGGAGAAGTCGAATTAAATTTGATGCCGCCAATTTGAATGTATGGTTGTCCCGTGCTGTTTCCTGCTGGGCAAATTCGAAGGTCGTAGTTTAACAAGACCGATTCATCAGTATTGGAACCTCTAAACATAGCCCAAACTCCTGAACCTGTGTAGAAACGTTCAATAGTTCCTGTAAGTTGATATATTCCTTCAACGATTGAAGGAAATCTGGTGCCACATTCTTCTTTGAATTCGATGTTGTTTGTGAAATTATATGTTATCCGTTGAATTCCATTTAATGCACCCCAAGTGCTGGCTGAACTGGATTTATAAAGAACTGCCAACATCCACCCGCTGTAGGTAACCAATTTTTATCCCTCCCAATTTTTTATTTTATTTTCAAATTCCTTTTTTAAATCTTGATATATTTCATCATTTATAATCTGTAATTTTTTCAATTTAAAAACTCCCTTAATTTGGTTCTATGTAGCGTACTATTTGAATTCTCCCAATAATATGCAATAATGGCGGACGCTTCCGCAAGTCATCTCGGCGATTCCAACCAAGCAACTGCACAAAAATGCTTCCCGAGCCAACCGCCAAGAAATCTTCGCTATCAAAGTCTGCGCCTTCAAAGTCTGCGTCGCCAGCCCACACTATTAAACTTCCGCTCCGAAGAATTCTTTCAGATTCTTTTCGAATAGTATACAAAGCATTTTTTGCCCATCCAAGGCTTGAATTGGAATCTTGTTTTGGTCTAACTAAAATGTCAAAATTCAAATATTTATTATCGGGATATGTTGCCTCTTCTGCTCCCATATCTATTGGTGGCGACGCATCGCTACCTAGTGTACGTACTGCAATTTGTGGTGAAATAATGTTTTCGTCGTAGAATCTAGTGTTGAAAACCATGTTGCTTGCTGAGAAGTCTCCGGTTAAACTCCAATTGTTTTTTAGGAGTAACATTATTGTTATGGTATAATCGTCGGGATTAATTTCAGTCATTTTTTAAACCTCGGCTTCCCAATAGAAATAAACAATACCACTTCCAGTATGATAAACATTAAATCTAGTATTATCGGGCGGTGCTACAGAAAATAACATGGGATTTGAACCTGAGGCTGTAACAAGAATTTTTGTTGCTTGAGAAGATAAAGTATGTGACACACTTACACCACTTGAACCAGAAGAATAGCCACTATCTTTAGTAACATAACCGCTATTTTGTAAAAGTTTAAATCCTCCCGTAGTGGGAACACTACCAATGTTAGCCGTTAAAATATTTCCAATGGCAACTGAACCTGAAGCATTGTAAATTTGGAAAGAATTAAAGGTTCGTGAACCTGTTAAAGGAACCAACGAGTTTCCAATAATGCTTCCACTAATTATCATCCATGCTTCTATCGCTTTGCCACCAACATCGTCAATTATGTTATTAGAAATCACGAAGTTTTTCCAAGTTGCTGAAGAACCACCACCGTCCCATATTCCCGTACCGTTTCCGCTTCCTGAATTTATATGCTTAATTGTATTATTTGTAATTACATAACCTTCATGTATTCCGCTTGAGAAAGTTATGCCTGCACCACCATTTGTAAAGTTTTCTCCATCAATTAAATTATTGGAAATAACCAAACCTTCAACACTTTTACCTGTAGCCATTGAAATATGAGCCACAGTACCTGAAAGTCTCAAGATATTGTTAGTAATTCTAATATTTTTTGCGGTTCCAGGATTGTTTATATCAACATCATGTAAATTTATCATATTACCATGATTATAAAAGTAGTTTGAATCTATAATAATATTTCTTAAAGTATCTGTAGGAACTTGAAGAATTAAATCAGTCGCAAAACCTTGAGAATCTCCTTCACTAACATTATTTACTATAAGCATATTTGCAGAACGGGCAATCAAACAAAAAGTGTCCCAAACAAAAGAATAATTATTACTTATAATACTTCCCGTAATTCCATCAAGACCACAAAAAGCCTGGTTAGAACCACTTGAAGGCGAACCACTTGGGCAAATATTTTCAGTTATAAGAAGTTTTTTTGTATTTACTATGCTTGCAAATGTTCCTGAAATTCCATAAGCAATATTATTTCGTATTACTACATTTTCTGAATTTCCTTCAGTTCTAATTGCTAAAGCTCCCTGATTTAAAGCTCCTTTTCCGTCAAATTCTAAACCCGAAATTTCGATATTAGATTTTCCAGTTGCGTAAACTAATGCCTTATTTCCAGTTGAAAGGCCAGAATTCCACCTAAAAACTGCACCTCTTTCTCCTTTTAAACTCATATTAGATTTTAAAATTATAGCATTATCTGTAATTGTTCCAAAATCATAAATGCCTGTTTTAAAAAGAATTGAACCTGAAGTCATACTATTTATTGTAGATGTTACAACAGTTAAAATACTACTTCCACTATAAGCAATTTTTCCAGCGTGAACACCCGAACCGCTGATTGCTTCGAAGAGTCCACTTGCACTTCCAGAACGAATGATGAAACTTGTTTCTTTCTCAAGACTGTGGTCTAATAAAGCGTTCCATTCGGTTCGGGTTAAAACCGGTGGTATGGTTCGTATTTCTCCCATTAGTATGCCTCCGTACTTTCCTTGTAATAGTTAGAGATTACTCTAATTAGGTCTCTAAGTATAACTGGCCTCAAGTTCAACTCATCCATGGCTTGCCATCGGCCTTTAAAGGCAAACTCTTGATTAGCAATGCCATCTGTAATGTGGCTGCCGCTTCGCAGAATGCGTTCAACCTCACGCTTAATCATGTAAGACTTGCGTTTTGCGGAGCCGAGGCTTTTGCCCGAATCTGTTTCAGGACGAACCCAAATGTTGATGTAGAACATGTCTTGATTTCTGTAGAGAGGAGAAGAGCCTGCTTCCATGGGTTCCTTGAGGTTGTCTACGGGTATTATGCTGATTTGGGGCATTTGAATGCCTGAATCGTACCAATTAGTTGTAAAGGTCAAATCTGAGGATTGCACGCCGGACTCGGTGGGGGACCAATCGTTTTTTATTAAACGCAAAAGTATAAGAGTATTATCTAAAAGTCCTAGGGTTCTACCGACATCAAATTGACTTGAAAAGTCTAGGTCGGAATATGCGGAGAGATATTCGGACATTATACTTCAGCACTCCAATTAACCGCTACAGTTCCACTTCCTGTCTGTACAACCCAAATACCAGTAGAACCCGAAGGATACCACGATAATGCTCCCAAATATAAAGATGCTGAAGACCCAGATGCAGTAAGATTCACTTTTGTAGCAGTACTTGAAAGACCATGTGCTGTACTTCCGCTTTGAGCAGACAAAGTTAATGTTCCTTTGCCTTCATTAATATAACCAATATTTTTACTTATTATATCAGTTGACACCGTTACACCTAGACCATTTGGGCAATCTCGAACATTATTTCCTACAATAACATTGTATCCGGAATTTCCCGTCTCTTCAATGAATCGTAATTGTGTCGGTGTATCCTGAGCGTCATTTGCAATATTTCCAAGAAAAATATTATCTGTGGAACCGGTTGTGCCTAAATAGTTATCTAAATAAATTGCGGCGTAATTTCCACTTCCAGTTATTTGATTTTGACTAAAAATATTTCCCATGACAATATTATACAGTGAACCTTGCATCCTTAAAGCGGCATCTATTGCACTATGCATATAATTTTTAGATATAACATTCTGCCGAGTATTATATAACTTGAGGTTTTCAACGCCGGAAAGGCCCAATTCACAATCCGTTATAACATTTTGTCCACCAGAAACCATAAAAATGCCATTAACAGTACAACTGTCAAACATAGATTTTTCTATGGTACAATCTTCGCCTTGGCTTAAATATATTCCACTTTCTTTTGCATAAATAAAATAACAATTTTCAATAAAAACCCTGAAACAATTCGAAATATACAATAAATTTCCTTTTGTTTGGTTTCCACGATTGCCATTTAAAACTAAATTCTTCAAAGTAATGTAATGAATTGTCGAACCGAAACTTCCCGAGAACATATCATCATTTGTGCTTCCACTCAAAAATAATTCTGTACCAGCTTCGCCTGCACCCGTAACTTCTCCTTCTAATGTTAAACGGTCTCTCAACGTAATTTTTCCAATAGGTATTCGTTTTGTACCTTTAAACAGAATTTTTCCGCCAGAAGTCGGAAGAGAATTAATAGCACCTTGAATAATTGTTGTTGCATTTGAACCGCTGTTTTCTATTTTATTTGTTGAACAATTTTTGGCCCAATATAGATTTGAACCGCTCCAAATGATGTAGCTGGGGAAATCATTTCCGCCATACCAACTTCCAGATTTCAGAATGCCTGGTGTTTGAGGAAATTCTACGCTGCCTGTTACAAGTAAACTTCCAGTTATAATAGTGCTACCACTTATATAGACATTTCCATGGGTTTGAATGGAACCCGAAGTTTCATAGATTACGGTAACATTTGCATTGTAGGAGCCCGTGTAGCCACCGATGTTAAAATCTTTAACGTAAATAAGGCCACTACTCAAGGTACTTATGGCGGTTGCGATAATAGAATTAATATCGGAGCCGCTGGCATCAACAAGGTCACTTTGCTGAGCCCACCGATAATAAAGAGTGCCATCTTTGAAGATGATGTAATCTGGGCCCTTCCATAAACGTGAATTATTAAAATCACTACCAGAAATTGTTTGACCAACAGACCATTTTAAAGGTATTGGCATTTAGACTTCCTCTAAATTATTTATTATTTTTTCAATACAAGCATTGGCATCTTTATTTATTTCGTGTTCCCAAAATCTCAAAACTTTCCAACCATTCTTTTTTAATATTTTATTTTGTCTTTTATCCTTTTCCGTTCCATAAGGATAGTTATGCCAATAATTGCCGTCACAAAAAACCGCTAATTTTTTTTCTTCAAATAAAATATCTGGATAACATCCCAAAATATATTTAGACATTTTAAAATTTTGTATTCCAATATTTTTAAGTTGGTTACAAAATCTTTTTTCCATTTTTGAATTTCTACAGGGAAGATTTATTGGAGGAATCTTTCCATATCCCCATAATAATCCTTTTTTCATACATGTGTCTCGCACTTTTTTACTTGTTTCCAAAACTTTAATACTAGTTTCTTTAGTCAAACCTTTGTTCCAAGGAATCATTCCAATAAAAAATTTGGTTTTAATATTTTTTATTCGATTCTTTCTTGTATTAACATTTTTCCAAGAGTAACTTGTGGCACATTCTTTTTTACAAAATTCATGAATCTTATGCGTAACTATAAAGGGTTTTCCACAGTTTAAACATACCCTTTCTATTATAGGTTTACGTTTAACTCCTGTTAATGCTTTTATTATGCCATTAATTCTTTTTTGTTTTGTCTCTTTATTTTTCCATGTACAAGGACGACAACAACATTTTTGATTTCTATAATATGTTTTGAAAGATTTCCCGCAACCCATACATATTTTTTCCATCAGTACGCACTCCCCGATTTTGGCACCAACTTTCTTGCCAGAAAATATTTTGAAATAACAGTCCCCGAACCTGCAGTTGTTGTTCGCCAAGTATGTGACGGAAGTACCAAATACCGAGTTTGACTTCCACTGGGGTATAAAATTTGCTCCCAAAATTCAATTGTTTCATCTGGGTCAACATAAATTCTGATAATTTCTTCAGAATAAAATCCGGCTTCCTGAACTGAATCTGTAGCCGAAACATGTTGTATAATAGCTTTTAGGCTCCCCGTAATCCAGTAGTTCACCAAGTCCCCGTATCCGAAAGTTAAAGTGCTACCAGTTAGAAACGCTTCAGAACCAGAGGTAATTCGTTGAAGCCACTGGAGCCAGACTCCATTTTTTTCAACTATAGATTCGAATTTTCTTTTGGCCCATTCCCAATCCATTTTACATCACTGATGGTGAGGTTTTTCCGGTTGAAGGAATATCAGAAAATTCATGGACTGCCAAAGGTTGAAGTGCCCTCAAATGATTTTCTGCGGCAAGTTTGAATTCCTGTATAAGATTTTTAAAGGTAGGGAGCATTGCTGGTTGTTGAACTGAAATTCCTGCCGCCCAATTGAAGCCTTCCGTTATGACAGCTCCAGACATCAAAACCAAAACCCGCATGCACGAATACAAAAGTTCACAAGTTTTAACATGATTTGAAGTAATTTCAGTTGTAGAATCCATAACTGAAATGCCCAAAATATCATAAAGATAATTATTAGCCGCAGTTATCTGCTCGTTGATACTTCCACTCGACACGGTTTGGTCCCAGAAGGTGAAATATCCAGAACCACTGGTAACTCCGTTTAAATAACTTCGCACATCTTCAGCCGTAACTTTAGCTGTAATAACCATATTTACAACTCCATAAACGAAATTTTATAGTTGAGAGGAGACATCCCGTATACACTTCCTCAGTGTTTATATAGTTATCAGCAAGACTTTATAAGCGTTGCCGATATATCTAAAATCGAACAGTAGAGGCTCCTCGCCTCATTTGTTCTCATATTTTAGTGTTTAATTGCTTCTGCCGTAAACGTATATACTACCCGTGCAAACAGATGAACCTGTTGCTGCCGTCCTGAAATATACCTGAATATAGGGCAATACGTCTGTAAAGGTATATTTGTAAAGAGAGCCACTTGCTATGCTTGAGCTAGTAAAATTATACCAATTTGTTCCATCCCATGAACCCGAAATAATTATAGAGCCACTTGAAGCTATCCATGGATGGATATATGCAGTTACATATTTTGTTGCATAATTATTAAAATCTAGAGTTGAGCTACCTGTCATTGCAAAACTACTGGTGCTTATGCCATACGCAGCAAAAGAATAAAGATTTTCTGTAACTGTCGTTGGGGATGCTGGATAAGTATTTCCAATCGGCACAGTAGGTGTTCCAATCAAATCTGATGGGCCGGAGCCCGATGGATATGACATTTTTTAACCTCATTTATTAGTGTTAAATTTTTTGGGAGTTGGGAATTAAAAGCCCCAACTCAATTATTTAAGGGAATTCTATGATACGTTTATTCCAGCGATTGCGCAAATGGTTTAGCGTCATTGTTTTTATAATCAATGATTTCGCCACGGAGCACAACCGGTGAATAACGGGCTGTTATGTACACGCCGACGCTATCTCTTTCTTCCAGAGCCTTAATTCCCGTTGTTATGGGCCGCCTATGTAGTTTAGGGTCAGGAACTTCTTCTTTTTCTGAAATAAGTTTAATTCTATCTTCTTTTGACTGTTCCGACTCAAAAATCTCTACAAACATGCCCATGGGGGAATATTGGCCGAGGATGTTCGTTGTTCTACCTCTAGAAAGCACATATGCTGAGCCAGTTGGACAATTTATAGAACAATAAGCATCAAGTCCTAAGATGTCCCCGAATTTACCTGGCACCGCAATAAGTCCTTCCTGCAGTATGGGTTCACCATAGTGCATTAAGGATGTGAAGTGAGGTAACTTTTCGATGTGAGCTTTCTGAAGTGGGTGTACAAGCAATGTTTCCTGAAGCAACAATAAAACTTTTTGTATTTTATCTACACATTTTGTTACATCTTTTTTAATATCCGATTCCCAAAATCTAAGGATTGACCAACCTCTTTCTTCCAAAAACTTGTTGACCTTTTTATCATTCTCTATATTATGTAATTGAGCCTTTGTAAAAATTTTATAATTTCTTGATGGATTAGCATGCCAATAATCACCATCATCAAAAATTGCCATTTTATATTTATAAGAAACATGGTCTGGAATGCAAAAATGCCCAATACCTGCTTTATATTTAAGTGGAAGATTTCTTCGATTAATTTCTTTTTTCATAAGCATTTCGATTTCTGTTTCTTTTTTTGCTGTTTTCATTCCATTAAAATAATGTTCTCTTATTTTTGGTTTTGACCACGCTTTTTTAAGGCCATTTTTAACAGCTTGTTGGTAATTAGGGTCTTTTCTTAGAATTTTCATCGTTTTGTTTAAACTTTCTTCTCTGTTTCTTCTATAAGATTCTTTAGACCAATTTTTATGGGCTACAAGAGATAGTTTTTTACCAAGCTCTTCTTTTGTAATATTAATATACCATTTACCTTTTCGTTGTTTATGAACCCGTTTCAAACCATTAATTCGTTTTTCTCTTATTTTTCCTTTCCAATGGTCGCCTTTTCTTAAAGATTCATACATACATTCTTTGGAACAATATTTTTTGTTTTGGGTTTGTTTAAAACAAATTGTGCAGTTATGTAGTTTTTTGTTTGCTAAATCAGGCATATAGTTGTACTGCTCTATCTGAGCCTTCCCGTTAATCAAATCATAAGTTCCGATTCCCGGTCCACCTGAGCCTGAAATCACGAATTCTGTGCCGTCAAATGCTAAAGATTTGCCTGAAGCTACAACGGAGCTTCCTGTGCCTGTGCCAATAACCGAAATGCAATCTTTATTTAGACGATGAAATCCTTTTTTGGATTTCCTCTCTATCTTATTTGCAAATCGGAGCGCACTACGTACAAGTTGGTCCTGTTGAACTTTCCCATTGGTAAAATTACCAATGTTTGGAATTAAAGAGTCTTCAATCATTTCCTTAGTGATGACGAATCCATGTGCAATCTTGTATGGCACAACATTAACAGAGTCATATGCAGTAACGTCCAATGGTATTTCAACACCTTCAGCAACTTTCTGAACCACAGCTCCGGACGAACCCGACTGTTTTGGGAACGTGACGGAAGTCTCCCACCATTACTAATTGGTGTTTGGATGCGGTCAACGAAAATTGTTGAAAAAATTGACGACTTACCATGTTGGGCACTTTGCTTTAGAATCGTTTTGATTCTAAATTTGCAATCTGCACTACCTTTACCAATCAATGAGTTCAACTCATTTGATGTTGATGGAGTGCTGGATACAAAAGGCCGGCTGGCACGAATTAGAGAATTCTCTAAATTTGTCGTGACCGGTGAAAGTATTTCTCTTTGTAATGACATGTATTTTTATCCTCCTATCTTTTAATTTTCGTTAATTCGTAACGATAACGATTTAGTGGGCTAATGCCCACTTTTTTTCTCCTTTTAAAAAAGTGGAATTTTTATGGGCCTAAACAGTTTATGAACACAATTGCACTTGTAGAGCTACCTGAAACGTATCTGCCACACCAATAAGCATTGCTTGACGAGCCTGTTACTGGTTTTACTGAACCTGAAGTTCCGATATAGCCCGAACCTGTACAAACTAATGCGTCTCCGCAGGTAAATATTGCTGTCGCAGCCACATTCTTTGCATAGCCCCAAACTAGAACTGGACATGGGTCTCCACTAGAAACTGTTGCAAGGCATAATCCGGCAACTTTAGTCGAACCGCTTCCAGCCGTCGATGCTGGATGCCCAACTGTCATATCTCCAGTAGTCCATGACAATAGTCTTCCGGCAACCGTACTGCCCGAAGCCACGAAAGTTGTTATTAAAGCTGGTGTTGCCGCAATGAAATCTTTTGTTCCTTCAAAATACAAGAATGACATTCATTATTCCTCCTTAATCAAGGATGCCTTTCTTTTCTGCGAAAGCTTTGACTTCTTTGAACCACGCTGGAATCGAATCTCCTGTAACAATGATTTGTTCATTAGCGTCTTCCACTTTTGCTCCCTTCACTGGTTCCTTCTTGATTTTTTCTGGAACTTCTTTCTTTTTAGGTTCCTCTTCCTCTTCCTCTTCTTCCTCGGTCGGTGGCTCTTTCTTTATTTTTGGAATGTTCTTTGGTATTCCCTCTTCCTTTTCTTTTGGCGGACATGGATTCTCTAATCTTGTAACGAGTGCGCTAACCATCTGCTCTAATTTAGTTAAGGTTTCACTTTCTTTCTTAGTTTTAGCCTCATCTTCGTCCTTTTTCTTGGGCTTTGCTTCGTCCTCATCTTCCTCTTTGACCTTGATTTTCTTTGCTTCCTCAAGTTTCTCCAGTCGTTGCGTAATTCCTTCAAGTTTCTTTCCTAATTCACCAAGCAAAACAACTGCATCTGAACCGGCTGGTTTTAACGTTGTAGCTTCCACTTTATTTTCTGTAGACATCTCTTTTTCCTCCATTTTTTTATTTAAATTTTGTTTTCCGCCTTCTTCTTTCGAAGAATCGGATAGAACATTTTTACTTTCTAATTCGGATAATGCGGTTTCAATGCCTGCTATAAATGATACTGGTTGGAATGTAGAGGAAGGGTAAGCAGGCTCCGTAATGATTGAAACTTCTTTCAATTTAACATTTTTTATGACATCATGAGAATCCTTGCATCGGCAAGCCTTAATTGGTTTTGAAGATTTTCCACAGCCCGAGCAGAAAGCATCTGCTGTAGCCCCTATCGAAACATATTTCAAGCGACCTTTATTTATTAATCTCTGAATTGTCGGGTCGTCAACTTCCGCTTCAAACATTACACGTTTATTTTCTTTATCATAAGTTCCTGGTCTTAGTCCGCCTATAACGTCACGGACCGACTTGGAATGGTCGATTCTAAGAGTCAAAGAAGGCAGTTGCTCTGGAAATTTTGGCAATTCTAATTCATCTATTGAAAATTTGTTGGCGCAAACGCTTGCATTTACAAGTTCGCCTGAAATCAGAAGGCTGTCACCTTCCATTTTAGCTGGCTGAGCAGTAATACTTGCATTCCAATTAAATTTTATGTCGTCCATTATTCAACTACTCCAAAATGAAATCTGGCATATTTTTTAGATAAGCCTTAATTTCTTCTTTTTTATGCGAAGAAACCCACGTTTTAGCTTTAGACACGTCCCAACCTTTAGCTTTTGAAAACAAATAAGTTTGGACTCTAGTTCCCGTTTTGCATCTGCCACCGACAAATTTTCCTCGGGGGCACCCAACAACTGCCTTGATGCCTTTTTCCTCGGAAATTGTTATTGTTCTAAAAGATTTGGAATCGAAGGTTCCTGGGTCCACCTGCCTAAGTCTCACATTATCTTCCGTAACATCAACTGGCATTTTTTCTTTTCTCCATTCTTTTTACCTCTAAATTTATACCGGGCAATTGCCACGGTATATTAATTATTTTTCTTAAGAAGCAACCAAGGCGTGTGGTTGAACCCAAACTTGAACAGGAAATGCTTGATTTACTGCTACGTGAACTACAGCACAGACACCTATTATTCCTGAACCAGTTCCTAATCCTGGTGCATTAATTGCCGGTGCTATTGCAGGTGTAAGTCCTAAAGCTGCAGAGCCTGTGAACCATGAACCGCTTGCCGCAAATATCACATATGAACCTGTGGTTGGCACGGAAGCACCTGAAGTACACATAGGTACAATGCCTTCAGTTATAATAGTTACTGCTCCGCCATCGGCAACGTGTCCAGCAGCGACTCCAAGAATTCCGCCTTGCCCCCAAGATGAAGCACCGCTAACATAAGTTAATACCGATGCTGTGTTTGTTGAAAAAACAACTGGTTGGTATCTATATATTATTCCTTGAGCTAAGAATCCTTGTATATGACTTGAGCCAGTCAAAGTTAGAATAGTTGAACCACTCCAAGTTGTACCACTTAGAATTGAATCAGTTGCCCTTATACGTGATGTTCGGATTTCACCAAATTCACTTAATGGGTATACTCGATTTTGTACAGAAGCCATTTTTCTTTCCTCCTTATTTTTCTCATTTTTATATATTCTATAAGTGAGTATCACTCACTATATAGTGTTTTTTAACATTTTAATCTATTTCCTTCAATAATTTTTCTAATGAAGTAATTGGAGTATTTGTTACGCCTGAAACAAGCTGTAAATTGTTTGTTTTTCCCTTAAAAACTAAAAATTTGAACATTTTTCCTTTATCCTTCAAATTCAAAAGTTGATTTTCCTCAATCCACTTTCTAACATCTTCAATTTGTATCGTATCCGGCGTTTTAACCATCACGGTAATAGTTCCTTTTGCACCACTAACAATACTTATCCTCTCGAAGTCATCATGTAAAAATGAACCAATGTCATAATCAGAAAAGGTATCAGTTCGGGGATGCGCATGCCAGGTTCCGATTATCTTTTCTCCTGGCGGAAGTTCATGCGTTTGCTTAAAATTTATAGACAAATCTTCACCAATTTCCACCATGTCCAACCTGATTCCTTGTTTAGTCTTCACGATGAAGGCTCCAAATTCTTTTCCTGTTTGCTTCGTGAAATTTGCAACCCGAGCAATCTGCTCTTCTAAAATATCATTCAAAATTAACTTTGAAGAGATAAACCAGTTTTTGCCGCAGTCCTCACATTTGAAGCCGAAGACCATGTCTTCTTTGCGAACAATTTGCACAGCTAGCCGAGTACGCATATTTCCCTGACATTTTGGGCATTGATAATACTTTTTATGAGGCTTAAAATTACCAAATTGTGGATAAAGAAGAGAAGGAGTAGAAATTGGTGAAAGGAGTTCAGTTGACATTTATTGTTCAACCTCGATTTTTTGGGTTTCCTTTTTTCTATAGTAACCTTCTGCTCCTGGTTCAACATAAGAAGTCCACTCATCTAAAGCATGTTGCAATTCTTTCTGAACTTTCTTTCCCATTTCTTTCGGTACTTTACTCATATTTTTACCTTCCTAAAATAAAATCTTTAACATGACGCCTAATTCTGTAAACCAACTTTGGTATAACAGCATTTATTGCAGGCCACAAAAATGGCTGTGCACCCATTTTTGAAGTTCCAAATTCGACCCAGAAACCATAAAATTGTCCCGCATCATTTTGAGCGTCAACAACAATTGAATAATCAGGAAATGAACCTTCATAATGTATACTATGTTGCAATTTCCCAGTTTCACCAACTGGACAAAGAGCTACGGCTGTGTCTACCATTAACATAATACCATCATTGATATCCTCTTCAAGAACCGTATTCACCTGCATGAAATTTTGCATAAATTCATTAAGCCTTGCAATTGCACCCGAACTATCAATTTCAACAGACATTTCACTCATTTTTTAAACCTCATATTTTTGGGATTATACTACAAGAACAAAACGGGTGCAAGGGAAACAATTCTTCCGCCTTTTCCAATGACATTTCTACTCCGTCAAGAGTTTCACATATTTTGCAACTGGTTTCTTGTTTATTCCAAACCCAAACAATAGTATCGAAATGGTTTTGAAATGCGGACTTGAGTCCGGCATTGTAGGCTTTTAATAGTGCGGACCACACAAGTGCCTCGACTCGCTTTTCTTCTTTCACTTTGTAAACCTTATATGATTTTCAAAATAGCCAAAATAACCGTAGTACTTGTACTTATAAATGTTGCCCCAAGAAATATTAGTATGTCTCTAACAATACGGTTTTTTGTAGTTTCCGTTTCAAGAACCCGAATTCTATTTTGATGGTCCGTGAGTTCTTCATTAACTTTTTTATGCAAATCAAAAATATCCTTTGATATTTGAACATGTTCCTTAGAATTTTGGTCAAGGAAACCAATAATTCTTTCTTCAATTCTGGCAACCTTCACTAAAACAGATTCATCACTCATTGCAATACGCCTTCTTCCTTCATTTTAACCATGTCTTCGACAATTCTGTTGAAGTCCGATAGAAAATTTGTTTTCATCTTCGAGATTGGAGTCAAGTCTTCTTGCTTCAAAATTAAATCATCTTCCTGTCCCAAAGCCGCATTAGCCTTGGCTCTACCAACAAGATAGCTTGAAACAACATTCTCATTTATCAAAGACTTCGCATTTTCAAGAGATTCCTCTTTGATGACTTTAGTAAGTTTGTCTCCGACTCGCAAATCAGATTTTATCTTTTTAACTAAATTCAGCATTTTTTCTCTGAAAGAATCTTCTATCTGTAAAAGTTGCATACGCTTTACTTTTTCAGTTTTTTCCAATTTTAATTTTTCCTCCGGAGTAGTTTTCGGCACAACCTGTTCAGCCGGCGGTCTGCTGACTGCTCCCGGTTTTGGTGGAAACCCTTTTGGTGTAAAAGCGGGTTCAACAGGTTTCATTTCGTCGTATTCTGGTTTATCGGGCACTGTTGCAAAACCCATTTCTGAACGGGCTTCATTTATGGATATTGCACCGGCTTGAAGCATTTGGATAAGTCGCTGGGCACGCATATTGCGGTCTTCTTCAATTATGGGTTTCCAAACCATTTCTGCATTTTCAACATCTTCACCAAATTCAGCTTTAATAAGGGGTTTAAAAATGAATTCTTCAATAGGGTCTGCGACAAGCTCTTGTAAAACTTGCAGGCGAGTGATAAAATCATGTAGTAATACTTCGGCTGTAGCTCGACCACCTTTTTCTGCAATGCCCATAAAGAGAGGTGGAATTCCCAAAGCTTGGTATCTACGGGTTAAAAGATAGTTTATCCACCATTGGATGTCCATGTCTGAGGCAACAGTTTTGAGTTCTTCAAATTGAACGTCGGCTTTGGCAAAAATCATGGAGGCGGCGGTGCGGGATTTAAGAATGGACATGAGTTCTTTCATTTGTGCTGTGGAGTTGTGACAGAAGATTCCTAGTCCACCAACAAAATTTTCTGTATCTTCAACTTGAAAATCATATACCCATTCATCTTTAACTGGATATTTCTTAATACTTTTAACTTTAACTAAGGCAACTTCGTTTTCAAGATGGAAAGCTGAACTATTACCATTTTTTGTCTGAACCTTAATTTTATCCCATTGTTCAAAGTTGGTTGTATTAACCGTTGCATACACAAAATATGAATTGGTACCATATTCAGTCTTTGATGATTTAATGCCAGAAATTACGCCAAATCGTAATAATAGATAAACAATATCTTCTGCCAAATCTTTGTTAGAAGTAGAATATCCAAAGCTTTGTGTATTTTTTGAATTGTGGTTACCATCGCCATCATAAAGTCCTTTTAGGAACCATTTAGACTTTGATAATGGCAACTGTAAAATCCATGTAGGTACTCTTTTGTCTTTAACTTCCAGATATTTAAGCAAGTTACGGAAAATTAAAGAATGTGTGTTAACAGTTGGAGGACAAGAACCGAATTTTCCAGTTCTGTTGGGAACTTTGTAATAATTATCTTTTTTGGTTTTGAAACCTATAGAATCTAAAATTTCTTTTATTTTAAGAACATTATAATCATCTGAAGCAAAAGATGTACTGGTTTCTTTATTGCAACCTTCAGCGATAAACATTCCAAGAACCCATAATAAGTCGTTTGTTATCTTTATTTCCAAAGGCAAAGATTCGGATTTTCCAGGACGTTTATTTGTTGTTGTTATTTTACCTATAGGTAAATTTATATTTCTTTGAAGAATTTCGAAGACGGGATAAGGCATTTTCTTTTCTTTTTTAATGCGTTTTATAATTCTTTTTGTTTTATTTCTTCTTGGTTTATTACTATGATATTTGGTTTTGAGAAGATTTTTTACTTCCATATAAACTTTTGTTTTTTTATTGCCTTGAGTAAACTGGTTAAATCCTATAGGAATACTCAAAATTTCATCTAATTTATATTTAACCCATTCTTCATCTGTATAACGAACCAAAACATTCCATTTATTTTCAATCAGGTCAAGTACACTAATTTTGGTTTTATTTTGTTCGACAATTGGTAATTTTGTGGATATGGCAATGTAATCTCCAACTTTAAGAGAATCAATTGGATAAGGAACAATTTTTCCTTTATTACCTTCCATAAATGGATGTTTGTAATTTGTCTGCCATTTAAAGAGACTGTGACCGGCAGTTGTGGAAATTTCTTTGTTATAAGTGGTTTTAATTTTATAAATATCACCAGTATATTTATGTTTTACTATACCGTAAACTTTTTGAAGAACAACTTCATTATTTTTATTAAATGAAGGAACAGAAATATCTTTTGTTGGGTGAATTATGTTATTTTTATCTGTAACCCCTTCAAATTCAGCGAATTTTTCAAAAGAGTCTAAATGCAAGTCGCAATCGTTAAAAGCGATGATTTTTGAGCTTGGAATTAAACTATAGGGTCTTTCTGGACTTCCACCTTTCACTATAAGTGGTGGTACAGCCCTGCTATGAATCCACACGGCAGCGTCATTTTCGAACTGATTTAATAAATCATTGTTTTTAATTAGAGGCATTAAAATGCTTACTCCATAAGCGGATTCGTATCCAGTTGACTTCGGCCTAAATCTAATATGAATTAATGAATCATTATCTATTAACACGGGTGGAAAAGCCATCCATTGGATATAACCGAAGATATTTCCCCATGAATCTCTTCGTACTCTAAGATATATAGGGTCCAAATCTTTCAGTCCCAAAATCCTTGCATCTTCCCCTTTCTTGATTTTCTGAGCCACAAAATTTCTCTGCTGCCCATCATAATCAATTTGTGCAACCTTAATTTCCTTAGGGTTTACCTTCAAAGTTTCAATTTCATCTTTCGTATACTGTACGCCTTTGTACTCATACATTTGCTCAGTTTTTTCTATTTTTTCATTCCACAAAATTTCTGTGTAACTATTACCATAAACCAGCATATCTGAAGTCATGACGAGCATATGCTGAAGTAAATTAATGTCATTGCAAACTTTTAAAAGATAATCTACGACTTTTTTTTCTGGATGTTTAATTGTGAACCCTTTACCAATTGCAAGGTTTACTTGTATTTCAACTGCTCCTTGAACGTCTGGCTGAGTTCTGTAAATTGTACGGTATTTTGGCAAATCCGCAATGGGTACGGTTCCATAAATCCGAGTGTATAAATCAGCGTATTGTGATTGAACCAGACCGGCTCCAGAACCTGGAGGTAGTCCTTTCTTTAATCCCAAACTTCTAAGAAGCCACTGTGCCGGTTGCTGTTTCCATTCCTCAGGCAAGGAAACATCATATTCCTCAGACTCATCCTTCGGTAAAATCCTCGCTTGAATCTCCCTATATGAACGCATTGACCCATCCCAATTAGCCCTAGCAATTGGGTGCCATCGTGATGGCCGTTTTTCTTTTTGTTGTTTACTCATCGTAACACCTTATAATTAAACTTCCGCCTTCCAATTAACCGCAACCGTGCCAGAACCGGTCTGTACTATCCAAAAGCCCGCACTACCAGATGGATACCAACTTAAAGCTCCCATATATAAATTACTTGCTGAACCTGATGCAGTAAGAGTTACATTACTTCCACTGGCAGACAGTCCATGTGCCACACTTCCACTCTGAGCCGATATGGTTGCAATTCCACCGTTCTCAGTAACATAACCAATATTTCTTTTAAATACATTTCCAGTTCCAGTATTTGTAATATTAGTTGTATTATTCTCAAAAAAGTTCTCAACAATATAGTTATTGTCTGTTGAAACATCAATACCAATAACACAATTATTAATTTTATTTCCTCTTATCCATGTTTCATAAGAACCAGTACTGCTGTAGAAATCAATACCAGTAGAGCCCGAAACTTCGTTGCTTTCGATAATATCTTGTGGTACCCATATGCGAATTTGGGTATGGGCATGACCAAAAATTTTATTTCCCCTAATGGTATTTCTACCGCCAACTCCAGAATTAAAATTATCCCGTATTCCCACATCTTGTGCATATCCTGAAGTAGTATTAAAAACTATGTTATCTACAATTGAACTATCTTCAGTCTTACTTAAAGATATTCCAAGGCCAAGATTATTATGAATTAGGTTGTTAGAAATTATACTTTTGTATAAACCATCAGTCCCTATACCGACTCCATTATTGTTAAAAATAATATTATTATCAATTATAATATGTTGGGAAACATAAGCAAGTATTCCATACCCATTTGTGGTATTATATATTATATTGTTACTATAATTGCTCCATCCTGCAGGATTACCTTCAATGTCAAAATGAACAATTTCTATACCTGCACTGTGACTACCCGAAAAAAGGTTATTAGTAACTCTTACTCTTTCGCATCCTATGTCATCATAAAACCCAACACTACAATCTTCAAAAATACAATTATTAACCCATAAATCATCTACCCAAGCAGGATTAACTCCACATCCATTTAAACCCTTGAAATGAACTCCTTCAATATGATGTTTACCTCCATAATTTTGTATGCCGGTTACTTCACTGCAGAATTTAGCAAATGAACCTGAAGGTGTAGTTGTAATACTTGGTGTGGAAAACCCAGTAACTATACATCTAATCCAATATGCCTCATAACCATTTACTGTTGTTTTATCCCAACCTGTAACTGTTCCTAATGTTCCATACCCAATTAATAAATCTGTTCCAGCGGCTGTAAATTTATAGGTATAATCATCTTGATTTAGAGTTACCCAACTTCCAGTCCAATATTGCCAAGCAAGAGTTATACCACTGTACACTCCAGCAGTACCAACAGTAAACCATACTCTATTAAATATATCAGATTTTCCTATATAAATTGCATCTCCAACAGTGGATACTTGGACTGGTGGAAGAAGAACATCATTAACTGTTGCATTATTCAAATCACTTGTTTCATCAGTCCAAACAGTAGTATTACCATTATAAAAGAATACTTTTTCCATCGGTGGATACATTTTACTCATATTACCATCTAAAAATAGATTTTTTATATGAATATTATATCGTTGAGAACCTGAGTTTATGAATAAATGTTTAAACGTTGTTTGATAATCTGGAACATAAAGACGAGTACCATCTCCTTCACCAGCTATAGTTATATTATCCTTTACGTCTATCGATTCTTTGATTTCATAACTACCAGCTCTTATAAATATCATTCCACCATTTGTCAAGTTATTTATTGATGTTTGTATTACTGTAGTAGCATTTGACCCGCTGTAAACCACCGAACCCTTATCATCCTCCGCAAAATATGGTCCGCCACTTGCCGAACCAGAATAAACAATATATGAATATGGTCCCAAACTGCCAGTTCCCGTTCCTACTCCTGAACCCGTTCCAGTTGAGCCAGAAATATAAATTGCCTGCCCTGTTTGAGTTAAACTAACCGCTCCACTTCCAGTTAAATACACATTTCCAACCAAAAGTGTTGAACCAGAATTTGCAAAACCAGTTAAAACGGTACCTTGAAAAGTACTACCTGAAATATTTCCTGAACCCGAAAGATTTTGAACATAAGCGGTTCCACTAATAGATACTTGGCTTCCCGTAATGTAGTTACCATAAATACTGCTACCAGATATTTGAAGACTTCCGGTAATATATTGTCCATAAATTAGGCTTCCAGAAAATTGGCTTCCACTAATATAAGAACCATAAATATTGCTTCCTGAAACCAAACTTCCAGAAATATATGTTATTGTTGCAGTTGCTCCTAAAATTTTACTACCTGAAACCAAGGTACTGCCAGTGACATTTGTTGCAGTTAAATTAATTAAAGTTGGACTAGTGGACCCCGAAATACTAATAATTTGCCCCGTTTCGGAAACTAATATCGTTGGGCTACCAGTTAAATAAATATTACCAGAAAGCAATGTACTGCCAGAAGCCGCAATTTTCGTAACAGTTTCTAATTCTAGTCCTTGATAATCACTTCCCGAAATAGTTCCATAAACAGTTAAACTGCCGCTGATGCTTGCCGAGCCAGAATGGCCTTGGCTTCCCGTGACAACTTCAAGGTCTCTGCAAGCAATAGTTCTATACGCATCTAAAGTGCCTTTATTAAATGGCATTTTTATATCACTTTTATAATATATTCATCATTAATTAGTGTTAATTTGTCTACTATATCAATTTCTTAGAGCCCCAACCTGAAAGCCAATAAAACAATTTTTTAATCAATAGTAAACCACGCTCCAGTAAAGACCGTCGCCACTATAATGTGCAACTGCAGCGGCGCCAGCAGGCGTTGAATAGCTGAAATTAGAAATTTTGCTGTCATATGTGGCTGTGTCAAAGTAAAACCTCAAAGTTGCAAATGATGTATTATAAACTAAATAGTAGTATACTGTCCAAGTTGCAGCGTCAAGTTGTGTTGCAGTAAGCGGCTCAGTACTCCACACGTCATATAATACTAAAGTGTCTGCAGTGTAAACTCTAATTACAATGCTATCTGTTGACGCTAAAGATGTTTGCGGACAGTTCCAAGTCGCACTGTAAATAGCTGTGCCTATTCCTTCATCCCAAGTGGCAACCGCAACTGGAGAACCTGCTGTAATCTCGGTTTCAACACCGCCACTTGTTCTTTTCCAAACTTGAATACCAATCTGAGCCGTATTCGATTCGTTAACAATGTAGGTTGCAACACCACCCTGAGAAGTCAATAGTTTTCGAGCTAGTAAACCATTAACAGTTGAACTACCAGTTTGGAAATAACGTGTTTCAACAGTCAATTTTAAGCCTCCAAAATATATCCTACGTCCCAAGGAACAGCAATGGCCTCGGCCACACTGCTCATTATGAATAACGCTTCCCAAGTGCCACTAACTCTAGGCTGAACAAACGTTTGATGAGCCGTGCCAGAACCGGAAAGTGTAAGAAGCCTTCTGTATTGGAGAGAACCAGTAGTTGTACCGAAGTACAGGAACTTGGTTCCTGTGGTGCTAAAAGATGAAAAGCCGGCATCATAAACTTTGATTCTCTGCGTTGAGCTACCGCTGTTAACAAGTATACTACCGGAATTCGCCTGTAAAATTGTTGCACTGCCGGTGCTCGTAAGAGAAACGGAGCCAGAAATTCCTATACTTGAGTTTGAGAAGGAACCTGTAACAGCTAGAGTATAAGATGACCCCGATATTCCAATTGTGCCACCACTAATAGTATTACTGCCAGTCATAGCAAATGTGTAGCTCGAACCTGAAATACCTATTGTTCCACCAATTATATTTTGGCTACCAGTTACCGCTAGGGTATAAGAAGAACCAGAAATTCCAATAGTACCGCCAGTTATATTAGTTGAACCTGTTACTGGAATAGTAAAATTAGAACCACTAATTAAGATTGATAAAACTTGTGAACCGCTTTCTAAAATTGCTACCTTAAAGTTTCCTGCCGAAGTTATAGCAGAAGGAAATTGTTCAGTTTTTGCAGGAGTCATAGTACCACCACTGCCGGTATCAGTAATCTCCACTACTTCAGAAAAAACCGAACCAGTAGCTGTAGTTCTATTTATTGCTCGAACCTTTTTTCCTGAAGAATCGGTTGGAAGTTGAACAAAACTTTCAAGAGACATTGTTTTTACACCTTAATCTTCAATAATACTGTGTTAATCATTAAAACCTTTAAATTGAAGGCAAAACATAGGTAACTCAATCTAACATAATTCCTCCATGATGCAAAATTGGCGAATGTGTTGTACCTAATACAATAAAACTCAAAAAAGCTGTTATTAAAATATAAAATTTAAAAAATTGTTCTGCATATAAATATGGTGAAATGGTAAATACAATATTTACATCTTTATATGATGTAAATTTTGGTAACATCTTAAAAAAGGAATCGGAATATTCAGTAAATCTCGGCAAAAATGAAATAAACCGCTCTAAATAACTTGTAAAACCCGGAAGAAATTTTTCTATTGCATCTTGATATGAAAGAAATCCTGGCAACATTTTTAAAGGTTTATCTGCTTGTTCACTAAATTTAGCCAAAAACTTTAATGATTGGTCAGAATAAAAGAAAAATCCTGCGAGAACCGTAAATATCTGGTCTAAATAAATCGTAAATTTTGGTTGAACTTTAATGACTTTATCCGCTTCAATAGAGAGTTTCACTAAAAACTGTAATAACTGGTCATAATAAGATGTAAATTGAGGCAAAACTTTAACAATGGAATCTCGAATATCAGTTAGTCGTGGAGTCAAAAATGTTAATTTATCTTGGTACGATGTAAATCGTGGTAAAATAGAAAAAATTTCATCATCAAAACTTGTTAATTGAGGTAAAACCTTTATTAAAGCATCTTGAAAATTATTTATGAAACTTCCAATAAATTTTATCATTTGGTCTGTATGTTGTGTTAAGTTAGGCAATACTTTAAAAAGTTTATCATCAAAAGACATCAACTTAGGCAAAAGAATAATAGTCCGTTCTTGAAATGCCGCAAGGCCAACCATAATTTTGATTATCTGGTCTCGATGCTCCATTAAAACTGGTGCAAACCGAATTATGTCATCCGCATATGTTTTTAATTGTGGCAAAAATTGCAAAATTTTGTCTGAATACTCTTGAAACTTAGGCAAAACTTTTAATGTTTTATCATCAAATGTTCTTAATTGAGGAGCAAATTTAATTATAAAATCCACGTATTCTTGCAATTGTGGCAAAATTTTGATTAATTTATCGCTTGAATCAGACAACCTTGGATTGGCTTTTATAATTTGGTCATTTAAAGAAAACAATTGAGGAAGCAATTTTATGTTTTGGTCAAGAAAATTTGAAAATTGAGGCAAAACTTTTAAATTTTCATCGCTGAAAGCTGTAAATTGGGGTAAAAATTTGGTTATTTCTTCATTAAACTGTGCTAGAGTTATTAGAAATTTAAAAATTTGTTCATTGTAACCCAAAAATTGAGGTAAAACCTTTAAAACCTCATCATTGTAACTAACCATTTGTGGTAAAACTTTAACCATATTATCTGCATAAACCTGAAATCGTGGCAGCATCTTTATAATTTCATCTGAATAAAGAAGGAAATTCACTAAAACCGATATTATTTTATCGGCATTTTCCTTTAATTGAGGTTGAACTTTAACAGCTTGGTCCAAATACTGCAATAAACCTGGCAAAATCTTTATTATTTGGTCATACGACTCTATAAATTTTGGTAAAAGTTTAACTGTTTCATCGTTATAACCACTTAATTGCGGAAGAGTTTGAATAAATTTATCGTTTAAAGATGTTAAACTAGGTAATATTTTCATTATAGAATCTTTGTACTCTAAAAACTTCGGAGATGAAATAAAAAATTGGTCTTGGAACTGACCGAACTGCGGTAAAATTTTAATTGGTTGCTCTTGAAAAACTTGAAATTGTGGCAAAAACTGTATAAACTGATTTAAGTAATCTTCGAAAGTCCAAGTTCCAGACAGCCAAAAATCTTTGATTGCTAACATTAAACTATTCCTATGGCGTTTGAACCTTCCATTCAACTGTTTTACCTAAATCTAAAAGCGTTAATCTACAAATGAAAACTTTTTGTGGAACCAAAAAAATAATTTGGGAAGCAAAGTTGCCGCAAGTAACTTTCCATCCCATAGTATAATCTGTTATGCCGAATCCATCGTAGTCGTGTGTTTTAACTCGGCGAAATTCGGTAAAGGCAGTTTTGTAATGAATTAAGCCTTCACCATATCTCAAGTCTAATCCCGATAAAGGAAAAATATATTGCCTGCCATCAATTACAAATACTCCGCTTCGGCAGTCAAGCCAATAATCAAAGTTTTCTCCAGTTAAATGAAATTCTTCAAGTTTCTCCAATGGAATTTTCCTAAAAAGCGTTTCTTTACCATTTTCATCCCATTCACGCAAAAGTGTTCCATCAAAAAGTTTTGCAACCCAAATAACGGGTTGCAGATAGTGTGGACTATAAGAACGCTGAGACATCTTTTTCCTCCTTTTTGCCATTGTATTGGTTATTCTTTTCCGCCATTGCATTGGCTACAAAAATTGTCTAAGTATACGTGTACTTCAAGCACCAAGAGCCAGTTTTAGTTCCCTGAGTTGTACCAGTTGGCACGTAGCAATAATGACTTATAACCCATGCGCTTCCAGAGTATCCACCAAGGTCTGCTGAGCCACTAAGTTTACCATCTGGTAAAGAAACTGTAGAGCCAGTAAGAGCTTTTCTTACGCCACTGGAGCCGCTGTAAACATTCATGTAAGGCGAACTAAAGGAACCCGTAACTCTAATAGCAGCGACACCAAGTGAACCAGAACCTATGATGTAAAAACTTCCGCTGACCCAAAGGCTTCCCGTTGGTAAAACCGCTTGGTTTATGTGGTCTGCTGAGCCCGAATCATGGGCACCTAAGCCAAGTTCATTGGCTGAACCTGAGCATACTGCTGAAGCAATGTTAAGCGCGGCCGCTACAAGCGAACCGCTCCAATTATTCCAAATTTGCCATGTAACTGTGCTTCCGCTGGAACCCGTGCTGATTGTACCATAATCGTAGACTGCTGCTAAAGCTGTCTCGGTATTTGATAGAAAAGTAATAACCGGTGCAGGCATTTTTCATCCTCCTATTTTTATATTTTTCTTATATCTTACGTTTAACGTATAAAATAATAGTCAACCCACACTATTTTTCCCGTGGCTGAAGAATTATAAAAGTCAAAGATTACATCGCTTCCACTACTTACAGTTTTTCCCGTTTCCAACACAAAGCTTTCAGGAACAGTTTTAGTATAGATTGTTTCACAGAGAATCCAGTTTGAGCCGCTGAGATTCCACCAGTCAACATCGGTGTAGGCACTCATGTGAACTCCGAGTTTAATCAAAGTTGCGTCGAAATTTATAGTGTAGATGTCTTGTGAACTTCCGCTCGTGGCTTCAATTGTAATTCTTCTGCCTTTTATAAAGCTTTCATTCAATAAATTAGTGTTAAATTGCAAAGTTGGTACTTTCGTCCAAAAAATCTTTGGTTGTGCAACACTCATTTATTATCCTTCCTTTCTATAACTTTTTATGGCGTTTCGTTCAACTGTTTCCATTAAAAGCATTGTCAAAACACATGGAACAATACTTTCATTCGTTGGAATTGCATAAGTTCCGCTACCACGCTTAACACATATTCTATTTTTACAAACTTTACAAAATCTTACTTGAAACCATTCTATAGGGCTTGTTTCTCGCATTTTTTTTCACCTTTTAATTAAAAAGTTATAATCCTCTAGAGTTGAAGTGCGGGAAGAGGGTGTAATTTTCTCCCACGCCAAGAAGAACGAACACCCGTCGCTTCTCCATCAATGACTCCGGATTATAACTGTTTTCGGAGAGCTTCTAGACGACACAGCCTCAAGAAAACACAACCAGAATTCTAGGGAAAAAAAGTATACTTTTGTTGAGTTCAGCGTCCCTCCCTCAACAAAAAATATAATTTTTAACCTTGCCTTTCTGGAGCTATTCTTACACTTATGTTGCTTTGTCCAGTTCTCCAAAAATTTCTTTTTTATCCTACCCCCAATTCAAACTTCCCAAGTTTTATTAACAACTTGTGATTTTTAACATTAGTATTATTAACAATGTTTACTTGTTTCGACGGCAAAGCCTTTTTAAGCAGTATAACATGATACAGGTCTGAGCCGAGAAATACATTTTGATTATAGTTAATGAAAGCATCAATCGTAGATATTAATCTGTTATAATCATGAATCCAAGTAAATTTTTTGCAATTGTAAACATTATTTTTGCTTTGTCTTGTACCGCAGTATTCAACGAATAAAACATATTTTTTAGAAACTCTCACGGCTTCTGCAACCGCTTCATAGACTTTTTCAGGGGGAATGTGTGAAAGTAAACCGCAAGTATAAACTAAGCCAAAAGTAGAATTTCCATAAGGCAAGCAGCAGGCATCTGCCTTCTGAAATTTTCCTTTAACGTATTGCTTTGCAAGTTCAACCATTTTTTCGTTGGAGTCAACGCCATAAAGCAGTGCTTGCCCTTCAAGTTTTTTTAGTTCACGGCCCCAATTGGAACCCACTTCCATGACCTTTTTAGGTTTGAGTTTCTGCACGAAGTCCACGACAAAAGCAACTTCTGGTCCCGGCTCTGGTTTCAACTCAAATTCTTGAGTACGGTCTTCAAAATGTTGTTCTATACTCATTAAAAGGTCCCTGTATGTAAAGGAAAGTCTTCCTCAATATCTAAAGGAGTTGTCTTTTGTGAAGAAACAACTGTAAATTCATTAACTAGAGTTCCGTCAAAACTGCACCATCTTACCCAGACACCACAAACTGGGCAGTGAAAAAAATAGTTTCCTGAAGTTGGATTAAATGCCAAAACCGTGTCTACTGGCGCACGACATTCGGGACAGGGGCCTCCCTTTCTTATAGAAGCACCGCTGTAAGTTTGGCTTGCTTGAACTCCCTCAACGAAGCATATGGGTTCGATATTATCTGAACCTGTAAAGTTTACTTGAAGAGTCATGTTATATTCCCATTAAATAGTGTTTTATTTTCTTCCCCATTTTCGGAAAGAAGCATTAAACCGTTTCCGATACCCGCAAGACAGGCATTTGGAAATTAGTCCACTGCCAGAATAATAACCAAAACTCCAATTATTATTACCGCAAATGCAGACTCCTGGCCTTTCAATGAGATATAAAAGAATTCTTTTAGCCAGAACCAATTCATCCTCAGTGAAAAATTTCCGTGGTCTACCAACTTGATTGGTCATTTTTCATAGATTTCTCCATTAGTCCAGCAATAATTTGTCAAAACAAGCCCGCAATTGGTGCAGACAATCTCACCATTAGTAGTGTCAATGTAAAACGACGAAGTGTTGTAATTACTATTATAGAGTGAACCAGAATAGCATTCACATAAATACTCGGAAATGATTTCTTTCATTCTACAGACCTCGAAGGTCCACTTTTTAATATTCGAGCAATATTTTGTAAACCCTCATCGGTGGTTTGGACGACTAGGGGGTCAAATTCAATAGTGAACTCTTTATAAACTGCAAGCGATAATGCCCAGACGGCATCATCATAACCTGTAGATTTACCACTATATCTTGTGTGTAACCCGGCTTCAGTTGAAGTACGTTGAATTGAGTGCAACTGCATTTCAATTTTTTCTCCAAACGGCGACAATTCTTTTGTTGGAAGGTCAAGTTTTCTTCTTTGCAATAACATACGTAGTCGTATGATAATGTTTTCTTTAAATGTGCTTGACAAGTCATAAGGATAAATCAAATTACCACAATTTCTTTCGGCACTAAGCAAGTCGTTCATGGTTTTTCCTCCGGGGCCTGTGGCATCAATTTTAATCATTACTGGATTAAATTCTCTGGCTAATAAAGTTATTACATTAACTTGGTCGTCATAATTTACTCCTGGAAGAATTTCTATATATAAAGTTTTAAATGTTTCTGGAGCAGTCTCTTCAACAACATAAATTATTGTCTCTGAAACTTTCTGCCCAAAGTCGATGCCAAAATAAATTGGGTTGTGTGTTTTATAACCCGATGAAACAAAACTTTCAACTTTTTGATTAGCCCAAATAATTTCGAACGGGAAAAAAGATAGAGATTCGTCGATAAATAAATTGTTATATTCTTGGTTAAAATCGATGTCGGTCATTCCTTCCCGCAAAAATCTTTCTTGAGCCATTAAACGTGGACAAGCCCAAAATGGGATTTGATGGTAGGACCAGTTTGTGTCAACGGGACGTGGTGCTAAACCTTCATGGTAAGATTGAAGTGGTTCGGCAATTAAATAGTATCTTCCTCTTTTTCCTTTTGGAGTACTATTGAGAGTTATGTGCCCACCTAAAACTTGAAAATCTTTTATGACTGTCCAAAGTTCACCATCGTTTGCAACATGAGCAAATTCATCAGCGTAAACATCAGTCATTGGACCTCGCATTCCAAAGCCTCGGATGTTGCCAGGGTCACTACTTGGAAGCGACATGATACGAGCACCATTGGGGAGACGGGCAACCTGCATTGTTTTGTTTTTAAAAATAGGCTGCAAAACCTGTGGCATAGTTGCGACCATGTCGTACCATTTACCAAGAAGTTCTTCGGCAATGCGTTGACCGGTTGAAACGAACACAATTTGTCGTCCAGCATTTGTGAATGCCTTATGGATGCTTTCACCCGCAATTGTTGTGGAGATGCCGGTTTTTTTGGATTTATTAATGATGCGGCTTCGAGAAGTGTCACGCATAAGATGCTTCTGATAGGGGTCCATATGCCAGTCTGAGGTTCCATCTGGGGTTTCCAACTTGATGAAGGATTCTGAAAAAACAACGGGGTCTAAAAGCAGGCGTAGAAGGTTTTCATCGGAAGGATTGGATATTTTAATTACCTTTTATATTTTCTTTTTCTGAATTTATGACTATTTTTGGTTGAAGCGATTGCTCTTCCATTGGAGTTTCATGCCTTATGGCTGGCGATAGGTTCTCAAGTTCATATCTGATTATGGCATTTTTGATATATTGCCAAGTTTCAAGTGTTAGCCTTCCATCAGGTAAGTCATTGCCTCTAGTCCAATCTTCGCCTGCTCTTGGCCTACGGGTTGTAACTGTGCAACCGAAATAGTTTTCTTCTATTGTTGGTTCGTCGAAGCATACCACAAGGCTGTAGCAATGCTCATTGGTGTAAAGTAACCAGCGGTGGAAGATTCCATCTTGCTTGTAAAGGATGAAATCTTCGGGTCGGTTGAATGGAGTCACGTCTCTGAGGAACCGCTCAACGGTTTCCTTAACTTTTTCTTTCATGTTAACTTACACCTCCAAAAAAATAATTTCTGTTAAATTTTCTGGATGAGAATCAATATGAACTGCTTTAAAATCTTCAAATGATTTAAAAATGGCAATAGACTGATATTTGGTCTTCCATTGGATAACTGTTGTTCCATCTTCAAATATAACACCGTCAATAACAAATCCTGTGCCAGAAATGCCATTTATATCAATAGGACGATTTATTTTAAATCTTTTCAATAATGGTAATCCTTGCCTTTATGTAATTTAACAAAAATTTCGGTTGAAATATAATATCCTTTGTTTGAAGGAAACAACTTGAAGTAAAGATAAGAAAATGTACAACCCAAACACATTTTAGGCTGAAGCCTCTTGTTTAATAGATTCAAGAATTTCTGTAATGAGTTTCTGAAGTTCGCATTTATGGTTTATAATGTTGTGATTGCACTTTTTACGGATTTCGGCAGAACAAAATTCACAGACTTTAAGGGATAGAAGCCGAAGATTTTCGGAGATGGACATATTTTAGAAAGGAGTTCGACAATATACAAGGTGTAAATGCTTGCTTATAAATGTTTTGGAAGGGAGCGAGGAGAGGTTTGGTCTCCTAAACAAACATCTAACATTAGCCGAGTTTTGAGCTAATTATTCTGGTATCAGATTTCCACATTTACCTTCATTTTTCAGGAATTGATTACTCAAATTCCAAACTCTTTAGCCGTTGGATGACGGGAGTGTAATGATGTGCATTGTTTTGGTTTAAAAAAAAGGGAAATATCAAAAATATTATGGTGGCTTTCTAAATTTCTGTTGAATATATTAAAGCCTCAATGACATAATCGTATTCCTTACCTTTTAATTTTCGTTCAATTAATAAATCTATTGGTTTATCCTTTCTAATGGAACGTTCAAGGGTTTCTTTTAATTCTTTGTCTGAAGGGTCAAAGTAGGCAAACCTAAAAATTTTGCTGTCTTTTTCATAAAAATTTATGAAGTCGTCGGTTATCAAGACTATAGAGGCCGAAGGAATTCTTTCAAGTCGCATTTCATTTCACCTCAACTAAATTCAATTCCTTACATTTGTAAGGAACAAATATATTAAGTAGGAACTTCTATATATACTTTTTGGTATAAGAATGCTTTTTTCTAGGAACGAATTTCATTTATAAAGTTCGGGATGGTGGACTTTGCAGAAGGGTTTATCTTGAGCATTTTTAACGAAATTGCAATTAAAGCATAATATTTGGAATCCTTCTGGGTAATTATTTTTAACCAAATATTCATATATATTAGGTTTTGTCATTTTCTTTCTATGTATATTTCCATTTCCATGTAAATGGTCAATAGTCAAAAATTCCAATTGTTTTTCCCCACAGCAAGCACATGTTGGTATATAATGATTTAAAACTTGAGATTTAAATTGTTCATATCTTTCTCTATTATATTTGGCATGTTCTTCTTTATGAGATTCATAATATTTTTTAGCAGATTTACGGTAAATTATAGGATTCTTTTGTTCGTGAATTTTAATATATATTTTTCTGCGTTCTTTTTTACATACTAAACTGCATGTATTTTCATTCCAATATTTTTTAATGAATTCTTTTCCACAAACAATACAAATCAATGTTATCACCTCATAAGATAGTGTTTAATTCTTAAGATAGGAAGTGAAAAAATGTGTTTATTCTACCTGAGGTATATTTTGTATAGCGAATATTAAGTCTTGCGAAACGGTACTGGCTACGTTATCGTAAGACACAAGACACGTTATTCACTTCTTACTAAACAAGTCTTACTACTTCACAAGTGAATTACTTGCGCACTTAATTCAATACAATATGCAATAGCGTGAGCGCATGTTCTTATATAGTAAACTAATGTTGAATCTATGAAGCTTTATATATCATGCATACGCAAGCATATTTAATTGTATTGTTCATGCAATATAAACAATAAGACATACGTCATCTGTGCTTCACTTTTTTTCGACTAAAAGCATGTTAAAACAACGTAACAACGATTAAAAACGAATCACAAAGTCATGACATAAGACTTTATAAGCTATCGCAACATATAAGACAGCACGTGATTCAAAAATGAAAAGCAAGCAAAGCAACGCAAACAAAGAGCTTTTAGCTCAACTGCACAAAAGCAATAGCTCTAGTTCAGTTGTAGACAGAAAAGCTTTAAATCTCGACACTGCAGTTAAAACGCTCTCTGCAGTCGAAACAGCAAAAAAGAGCAACACAACTGCACAAAGTGCAGAAAAATCAAGAGACATCAAAGCGTTTAACATTGTTTCAGTTGACAACGATAAGCTTTCAAAGTTTGAGCAACGCTCATACATGCACAAGTCACTAGACAACAACAAAGCGCAACTTTACTTGTCTGAAGATAAAAAAGAGCATAAGACAGTTTACTTCAACAAAGCAACAAACAAGTTTGAAGCTCTATCAAAAGACATAGCAAAAGAGCAAATCAGAGCGTACATGAGCGCAAACAGTGCAACAAAGCGCATTTATCGTACAAGTGACTTTCAGCAATTACTACAAAGCGCAAGCAGTAGCTACACAGATATGATAAGAAGTGCATGCACAGAGCTACACAAAGAGAAATTTCTGCTGATGTCAAAAATTCAAGACACAGAGCGCACTAGAGCAAAATATCAGTATGAGCTACTCAAAAAGTAGCTATGAGTGTGAATAAAATGACAAAAAAACAATCAGAATTTGAGAAAAGAATAAAGAATGACAAAAAAGAGCTTTTCAATGCTATTGAAAAAGTAGTTATGCACTATGTGACATGTGATACAGACATACGAAAGTTAAGCAAAATTTGTCATACAATGTGTTTCAAAGCGACAGACAACAAAATAAACAGACAAAACTATGCTATGCTAATACAAAAACAATAATCTCTTTTTTTTGTTGTGAGTTGACAAACATGAGTAAAATATTCAAAGTCACTAATGAAGAAGCATCTAACATAATGATACTAATAAATAAACATCAGAAACTTTGTGAATCTGATGCAGTCTATAACTTGCAATATCTCGATAAAAGAACACAAAAAAGACTTTTGAAACTAATAACTCAAGACACTAGAAAATTTCTATCTGCGCTTTTAGTGTTGCAATTAAGATACAATAACAGATTTCATGCTGTTCAAAGAATGATTCAAATTGCTAAAAAAGAGTTGAACATGATTTGAAAACTGCAGAATCAGAACTTAAAAGAATCTTTGACACAATTCTATTACAAAAGCATGCTGAACTCTTACACGATTTAGCTCTAGAGCTTCGACTGCAGAGTGCAAGACTGCAGTTGTGCTAATTTTTTTTGTCAAAGTCACTTTTTAATCGTAAGATTCAAGACTCACTAAAGCAGAAGCGCAGCCTTTCCATTCCTTTCCAGTCCTGACCTTGCCTTGCCTTGCCTTGCCAAAGTTTGCCAATCCTCTCCAGAATTTGCCTTGCCAAGCCTTGCCTTTTTAAAGTTTGCCTACAGAAATGTTTATATATTCCTTTAATCTTCGATATTCATTTGATGTAAACAAAAAAGAAGAGTGAAAATATGGGCCTTGATATATTCGTATATAAAAGATGCAACAATTGTAGAGCCTTAAATCAAGTTGAAGTCTATAGAACTGAAAACGAACCTTTCGACATCAACAATGATGAACATTGGGCCTTACTTCGACAAGTCTTTCGACATGACATAGAACAATGTAAAAAGGAATATGCAAAGTTAGATGAATCAGAAAAAGACAATCGCAACGAAGATGCATATCTCGATGAAAAGGATTACATTGCTCAATCACTAAAGTTCAGCGACGAAGGCGCATTCACCTTCGTGAACTGTGAAAAGTGCAACAAACCTTTGATGTTCTATATTGTATCAGTATAGACATCAAACATTCCTTTTTTTTTATTTCTCAAAGTTTCCTTTCCTTCGTGCAACCAATTCCTCTCCTCTCCAAGCCTTGCCTGAATTTGCCTTTATGCTTCAATATATCTATATAGCATATCATAGCATAACATAGATGCTCTATAGACACAAAGCCTCACCATTCCTCAGTTTACCTTGCCTAATTTTGCCTATAAAAACGTTTATATATGCCTCTTTGTTCATGATGTTTCAGTGAGCAAAATGAACAAAAACCTATTAGAGTTCAAACAAAGGCTAGAACTGAAAGAATCTGAAGGTGAGTATCTCTATCAAGGTGCTCTCTCTATGATTATTGAACGAGGCGAAATACACATGTGTTTCACACAGGCTTACGATGTTGACTTTGCTTACATTCTTCGCCTTGCAAAGCGACTACATCTAAACGTCAAGTTCGAGGCTCAAGAAGACAACTATCAAGGCGACATAAACTCATGCGCCTCTATTCTAGTTCTAGTCTACCCCTAAAACTCTTTTTTTTTGTCAAAGTCTCAACCTTTCCACTCCTCAATTTACTTTGCCTTTCCACCGTTTGCCTTGCCTTGCTTTGCCTTGTCATCACCAAGTTTATATATTCCGTATTACATCTACATCTCGATGATAAAAATGAACTCAAAACAAATCGTAAAGGAAATTCTAGCAAGCAACAGGAAAATTGAGAAAACATGCAAAGCAATCTGCAAGGAAGTAAACATGAAACTGAAAGGAGCAACTAACTTCGTTAACTGCAAGTGGACTGAGTCCTACGCTGTCGTCACATTTCGAGACGAAATCGAGGAAATACAAGTTGCTTATCTCATTGATGTCGTCAAGGATTTCAATGTTAAACTATGGATAGAAGCTAAGGACAGTAGACTGCTAGAAGTCTGTTGCGGACTAACTCGCAACTAATCCTTTTTTTTTAATAAAGTTTCAGCCTTTCCTTTCCTATCCGAACTTTGCCTCGCCACCCAAAGCTTTGCCATTAGAAACGTTTATAAGTGCCGTAAACCTAAGTATCGGTTGCGTGACGAAAAATGAACAACACGGAAAAAAACAAAGCATTGCTTGAGGCGTTACACGCAAGCAACTCTACAAGCCCTATAGTACCTAAAGGCATAGTTACACCAGCAATCGCAACACCTGCATCAGCTAAGCCAGCTAAAGACAAAACTAAGAAAGGCAACAAAGCAACGGCAAAGCCTGAAACAGCAAAGCGTGAAGTTGTAGCCTTTGTCATTAAGCCAGTTGACGAGCAAAGCCACTATGAGCAACGCTACTACATGAGGGACTTTCACAAAGACGAGCAAGCCACCGTCGTGAGACGCAAGACAAGCCACGGCATTGCAACAGCAAGCGAAGCGTGCCTTGCTTTCATGCGGGCTCAAGCCGACAAAACTAAGAAGAGGCTCTTTAGAACACATGACTTGATTCAAGGAATAAATTCTTTTGGGCCTTCCTATGGGGATTCAATCAGAAATGCCATGATAAAACTGAAAGCACAAGGCATTGTGAAGATTCACCGTGTCGAAGATGGCTCCCGCTCAAAGTACGAGTTTGAGCTCCTGCCCGAGAAGCCTGCTGTAGCAAAGGTGAAGTGAGTCTGTTGACAGCCTCAAGCAACAACCCCTTTTTTTATTTGTAAAGGTAAAGAAACACTAAATGGTGTGATAAAAATGACGCAAAATCAACGCAGATGGATTATAGCACTGCTGTTCATCCTTAGTGCAGTATTAGGAGCAGTTGCGGGACTACATAAGTAACCTTTTCTCTTTTTTTTGCTCAAGTCTCGACCTGACCTCGTGGTGCGCACCACAGCCTTTCCATTCCGTGGCTTGGTTTGCCTAAAACAACATTTATATATTCCTTAAACTATTTCTGTTTTGGGTTGAAAATATGAATATGACACAAAGAAATGCCATATATAAACAAATACCAGAAAATGATTTCGATGCAAAAATAGTAGGCTGGTCCAATGACCAGATAAGATTTTACATGACTCAAGTAAACAAAGACTTCCTCAATTACATAGAGAAAATAACCACCGAGTTTCCAGTTAAAGTAACTTGTAAAATCTTAAAAACTGTCCTACACCCAAAAACCCTTTTATTCAGATTGACATCTATAAGATGCCGACAATAAACCTTAAATCTTCTTTTTTTTGTGCAAGTCACTTCCTTTCCGTTCCGTGGGCCGCAGCCAGCCTTAGGTGGACTTGCCTATAATGGATTTGCCTTAGTTTACTTTGCCTGGTTCAATTTTGTAAAATCCTATGTAACTACATTTTTTACAGGTATATTTCTTTAGTTTATATCCTTTCATATCTTCACTTTTTAAGGCAAGTTGTTTAACTACTTCTGTTGACCTGCAACTGTGGCATATTAAAGGCATTCCCTCTTCTATAGAAGGACTTGTTTCTAATAATGCGGGGATATCTAAGCCATTAAGGTAGTTAATTAATTCCTTTCCATTCCTTTTATACCTAATATTTGTGTTTGTTTCATTGTTGGTAAGCCTTTTAATCCAGTTACAGTTGGCACAAAGAATTTGGTAAGAAGTTGAGCCCGTTAAAATTTCTCCATAAACCTTTTGTAGATTACGCTTTCCTTCTGTTTTATCAAACCCATTTACATGGTCTATTTGAAGGGCTCGGATGTCATTGAAGCCACAAATTTTACATTTGTTTCCTAAGGCATCATAAGCCGCAGCCTTTAATTTATAGTAATGCTTCAGGAACCTGTTTTCTATAATTAAACTTCCCATGAAATCACCTCACCATATAGTGTTAAAAGAATGTTTCAACACCTAAAATATATAATTAAAGGTTTATAATACCCATCCCAACCCTACCCAACCCAAACCAAAATTACCCTGTATGAATTGTTGAAACATCTCTTTAACCAATCTCTGGATATATATATATAATATTTAAAATATATAAAATGGAAAGACCTTTAAAAGTGGCTATCTTCCGTTAAAAGAAGCAAGGTTTGAAGATGGTTTCTGGGTTTTGGTTATTGTAAAATGGAGAGCACCAGTTCCACACCGTTTGAAAGGAAAACGGAGTGGAGCCACACCGTAAGCGGAATACTTTTCTACAAGATATATCTTTAAAAGATACATCTTTTCCAGACCTTTCCCATAAATCATAAGGCACGCAACATTTAAATACTCCGCATGCATAGCATCTCTGCCCAAAATGAGTGTGAAATCATGCA
>ERZ1292632.729-Hain-H43-01um-R2-729-length-36176-cov-37_pt1 | contig 36176 bp, 46 predicted proteins | sample MGYA00564407_ERZ1292632 | MGnify/ENA primary metagenome ERZ1292632 (study PRJEB36523, sample SAMEA6512637) | groundwater metagenome | collected 2019-01-08 | study: AquaDiva: Metagenomics assemblies of 32 groundwater samples | reverse complement strand
TCTGTTTATATCTTCAAATTCAACTTCGATCTTTACTTTCATCGTATCTCCTAAACATTTATCCCAGCCAGAGGCAGGACACATCATTCATTGGCAGTCCTGACGTATAATACACGTATGCTCTCTTGCATCACTCTGGCTTGGGATTACTTCTTTAGACTATAACTTATTTACCACCTTACCCAACGCGTCAAGCAAAACCTGAAATTCCGGATTACTTTTAAGGGCAGCAACAGCCTTATCATAGTCATCCAATTTTTGCAGGAGCTGGCTCCGCTCCTGCTCCAGACGTTTAAGCAACGGAATATGACGTTGTGATATTTCCATTGGCACAGATTCTATTACACCACAGTCATTCTTAAGCATTACTACCTCCTTTTTTCTTTAAAGTTTATCCCAGCCAGAGACTCAGAACGTTGCTCTTACCACCACAACGTATAGTTAGCTGATGATACTTTATCTCTGGCACGGGATATGGTTATTTTATTTCCTCAACTCTGAATTGCTTTCCACGCAGAACGTGTATTATTCTCCATGCAGCAGTCAACCCTACAAAATATACATCAAGATTACTCACCCTATCAACCTGACGGAGTATACTTGACTCGGGTAACAGCCACCACTCGCCCTCATTAACCGTTCGCTCAGGTTCACATTTGACAAGCCAGGAGGGATCAAAAGACAAGCGAGGAGAAGATATTCCTTCAAGTTCTATATCTCCTTCATGGTCTATGCTTTTAATCTTAAATTTTTTTCCGATATGTTTAGCTTTTTGTTGATCAAAAGTAATATCCCATCCAGACCTCAACTTTGTCCCCATCGGTATCGGCAACACTTCCACCGTGTCGTCGACAGAGAAAGTGGGAATGTAGGGTTTAATTAAATCTTTAGTTGCACAATGAACATCCCCTAACCAATATAAATATTTATCATTATTCCATTCTACTTTATTTATGGGTGCTGGTTTATTATTAATTTTCCAAATCACCACCTGCCCGACTTTATATGGCGGATCAAGATGCTTTGGCGGGTCATCGAGAAAACATTGGTTCAAAACCTCTACCAATTTATCTTTCTTAATTAACCAATAAGAGTCAAGGTTTACAGAATTATTGGTTATTTGCCCTAACGTTATTTCCTTTATTTCTTTGTTCATTTCATCACCTCAATAGTTTATGTCTTTCTCTGTTTTATTATATGATCGTTTTTTACTGTTTTCAAACACCTTTTCTTGATGAGCCTGTAATGTGTTTTTAAATTGCTGAATCTTTGCCTTTGTCTCCACTGATGGAGTGCAATAAACACAGGGCACTTCAAGCGAACATATTGTAATTATTCGCTCTTTGGTAAATAGGTCTATCCGTGCCGATGTAATCTTTATACCGACACAACAAGTTCCCTTACTCGCCTCATACCACGTTTTTTGACTAATCAGCGCTTTATCTTCCCGCCACCGCCGATGGCAGTAATAACATTGACACGTTCCGTCGGCTTCCTCAAACCACCATTTATCGACGGTTTCTTTACGGTTAGGAATTACTTCAGGTTCGTTTTTGTTGTTTAAAAAACCTAAATCAGGATTATTCAATTTATTGTTCCCTTCTTATCCACATTATTATCGTTGCCCTAAAATCTTTATATTTATTTGGACAACCTTTTGATTTACAGTAATTTTCAATATCGCAAATTTTATTATCTATTACATCCTTACTATATTTTAAACATAAATCATCGTAATCTTTTTTGAGTAGTTTTACTATCTGCACTTGAGGAAATAACCGCTTTACATAATTATCCTCATTGGGAATATTTGTTCCCCCCTCACTCCCCTCTTTATCCTTATCCTTTACCTTATCTTTATCTTTATCTTTATCTTGTAACTGTTCAGGTACAGTTACCAAACAGTTACTAATTATTTGTAAAATATTAAGTTCTGAATTTAGTACAATTTCTTTAATTCCATGATGTTCCAAAGCCTTAATAACTCCTTTATGGGCACTCCATTGAGAATTTAAACATTTCCCATATTGAAACTCTATAAACTTACTTATGAACCATTTTTCATTATTATCAAAAACATATATCCTATCATTAAGTATTTTTAATGCTTCATCCCAATTAATCTTTTGACCAATTTTACACTCTGCTAAAACTTTATCCACTTTCCAAACTCCAGCATGATCACATTCATCATTAAGAAACATCCATAAGCATTTATAAATGGGTTTTAAAGTTCTAAACCACCCTTGCCATTTATCCGCATCAGTAAATCGTTTCTTCATCAAGCCCTAAAATAGAAAAAGGGCTATCAAATCCGGGGGAAAAGCAAAGGACTGTAATCCAAAGCACCGAACCCAATAACCCTTATATTTGCACATAAAAATAGTCCTTACTTTTCCCGATACCAATATACAATATTACTTTCCGATTGTCAAGAGTTATTCTAAAAAATCATCCATCCGCTCCTGTTCTTTTTCCCTGATGTCGGGATTGTTCCAGATCACCTCCCGACTGCGGGCTAACCCTACCCGATCATTCCATTGCTTCTTGGTCAACCCCGCTACCCTGACAATTGGACGCTGGTCTTTAAGCCTGTTAAGTTTGAGTTTCTTTTGCCAACACTTAAATCTATTAAGTTTCAATATTTTAATTCAATTTTATTTTTGAGGGAAGGGGACTATCCGAGGCGCCGGATCATCCCCCTCTGTGGAACCGCTTACCTCAAGAAAATATTCCAAAGTACATAAACCACTGCAAAAATCAAGAACAGTCGGAAGCCGACCGACCGTAAATCTTCTTTGAATCCCCGATAACGTGCCTGCATAGTTCACCTCAATTTCGTGTGGATAGTGATTCTTCCTGATATATTCTGATCCCCGCTATATCCCGGACTCCGGTATTAATTGCATCACGAATCGCCCCTGAATTAATCTGCATATAAACTACCGGAACTTTTGACAGATCAACCACTTCATACGTCCACCGCTTTCTAATCGTTGAACTGAACCCCAAATTAGTGCTCTGCGTTTTCGGGCGGTCGATAATCGCTTCAGTCTGTTTTTGTATTTCTACTTTCTTTTCCTCAACATATTCCGGAGGCAGTTCAATTTCCAGTTTTTTTAGTTCTTCCTGTTGCCGCTCGAATTCCAAGCGTTCTTTTTCTATTCGCTGGCGTTCCGCTTCTTGTTCCTCTGTAATTTTTCGCTCATATGCCAATACCCAACCAGACAAGGTTTTTACAATATTGTCAAATTTATCTGTAAATCCCTTGTGCCAAGCATCCAGTTCCGCTTTCTTTTCCATGAGTGGTTTCGTCAACATCTTTCGGCGTTCTTCAAGGAATTTACCATAAGATTTTAACAAGGCAATCATATTCACGACTGAGCCCTTATCCTCATCTGTATTTATGACAATCGATAAAGCCCTTTTCTCAACGTCGGGAATCATCCCCTTGAGTATCGTTTCCATTTCCGGTTGCGATGCTCCGCTCATTGTTTTTTTATTATTCTCAAGAACGCTGTTGTAAATTGTTAATTCTGTTGTTTCCATTAGTGTCTCTCTTTTGGTTAGGATTTATTGTTCCCCCGCTTCCGGATAAGTAACCGGCGTGAATAGATTCCCCTGATTGCTTTTAATTTCCTCTGCTATCTGGATTATCTCTGAATGTAGGGCAGTCAATTTCTCATTTACGGTTTTATCATAATCTGATTTTTGGTTTTTTAGTGAATCGTATTCCAATGTTTTAAAAGCCAGTTGTTGTTCTCTGGTTAGAATTGGAATGTCCCCCACTTCAGCTCTTTCCGTTGCTGATGTAGGTAATTGTTTTGGGTTCAATGATCTTACTGCCATATCATTCTCCTTTAATTTTTTAATATATTTTTTGTCAAATATTTTAAGCGGCGACATTTTCAATTCTGAAATAATATTAATTCAGGTTCTTTATTTATTGTGGTTTTATATTCAGGTTTTATAATTTGTTTAATAACTATTTCAACCCGCTCCGCTTCTTCGGTATATCGTTTTTCAATATGCCCAATTACGACTTGATTATCATTTCTAAATAAAATCTTTTGTGTTGCATCTGTAATTGACTTCACAAGATTATCAAAATCTTTATTCCCGATACAATAAAACGGTTCTTTGTTTTTATCTTTGCGTCGTTTCGATTCCGGCATGAGAAAATAAAAAATACATTGCAGTTCAAGTTCACCATCCATTGGGATGTTAGGTTTGATTTTTATTGCCTCCGCCCTGATGACCTCTTTCCAGTTTCTTGTTTTCCCTGGTGTATAGGCAAACGATTGCCCCGCTTTCGTGGTTACAACTCTCGGTCTCTGGTGAGAGACAATATTTCCAAATACCGTGAAACATATTTCCATTTGATTATCCAAATCTATCTGCGGACAATTTCCCCGGGATCCGCAGAATGGAGGCGCCGGGACGCACTATCCCACCCATTATTTTTTCGCAATCAAATAATCCACAACTTTTTGGGCTTCAGTTTTTGTGAGTTCCCAAAGAAATGATTTCTCAATTTTTAAATCTGAAAAGTAAGCCCGCAACATTTCGGGATGATTCTCCGGTTTCGATTTTTTATTGAGAAACATCCGGATTGTTTTCAACTGCCCGACAGTGATTATGTTTGTCAGAAAATCTTTAAGAATTTGTTCATCGCCTTCCGACTCAACGCAGATTTTTGTAATAATGTCATTAGGCACACCGATTTCCATGCATCGGCTTTCCAATTCTTTCACCGCATCGTTTAGAATTCCACCTGCTTCCGGTTCTGTCTGCGGTTCTTCTGTTTTTGTATCCCCATTCGTGGATGTTTTTTCTTTGCGCAATTTGTTTTTCAAATTATCAACTTTGCTTTTATCTTTCGCCGCTTGAGTTTCTTCTTTTGCTTGTACAAAATCATTCCAAGCCGCCTCACCGGATTCTATTGCACTGTATATTTGCCGGAGGTCTTTTAATTCCACCGGCGAAAGTGTGTCTATTTCGTGCCCTAAATATTCTTTCACATTTTTCGGCAGCACACCAATTGAGGCGAAGGCATCAAGGATTTTTTTCTTCGCGGCTTCGGGGTCTTCAGCGTCTTTTTTGAGTAGTGTTTTTTGAATTAATTCAACCGCCTCATCTTTAATGTCCGATGGAATGAGCCGCAATCCTTCATTACGCAACACTTTTGAGACCATCGCCGCCTCTTTATTTTGTACTTCATCGTCGGTAGCCCTGACAATATAAATCATCACACCGTCTGAATTCAAACGAGTTCCGATAAGTTCCCGGTCATCAGATATTTTTCTACGTTCGACTGTTTTAGCAATAACAATTTCTTTCGCATGAGAACTATTTGTTTCGAGATCGGTCACCATAACTTTTATTCTGCGTACATACTCATTCTCAAACATCACCTGCGTTTCAGTATAAATGTTGCGGAATAACTGTATTGCAGTTTCGGCAAACCGGATTGATAACCCCTCGATATATTTACGTTTTCCATTTTCAAACCCCACCGGTTTTTTGTAGATCGCCTTGAGAGCAAATAGCGGACGTTCACAGGATTTTAATATTTGGATTCTTGCCTGATCAATATCCCGTGGCATTTTAATTGCCATTATGTATGCTGCCTGTACCCGCGCTTTTGCAGTCTCGGCGATGGCAACAGAGGCATGGTCTATCTGCTCAAGAGCCATACTCTTTTTTTCAGTTTTAATTTCGTCTTGTTTCATTGAATTTTACTCCCTGTTTTAAAAGTTAATCGTTAATATTATTTGGGCAGGAATACCCGCGCCCCCTTTTTCGGTTCTGAGAATTGTTTGAATAAATCGGGATGCTTTTTTTGGAATGAATCCATGTCAAATTTCACATCGTCTTTGTTATTCTTCCATGTTGCCAGAATTCGACCGCCATAGGTAATCGCCTCTGCGTCCCCAAAATACTTTTGAATCTCAAACGCTTTTTCTTCAATAAGTTTTTCAGTATCCTTTTTGACGGCTTTTAATTCTTTCAGTCTCTCAACCGAATCAACCACATCGAGAGACACTTCAACCGTTTTCCCGATTGTCGATTGAGTGTAAATCTTTTTGATATCCTCTGTATTGACCGGTTCGGGTGGTTTATCCGCAAGAACATTATCAATCCAGAATCGACAAAGACGTTCAGTTACAAGTCCGATAAGTTCATGGTCTCGCCCGACCGGAAAAATATTGAAAGCACTGTTGCTTATCATTACGGCAATTTCCCCCCACTTATAACTCGTTACATTGAAATAATGCTGAAGTTGTAAATAAAATTGCAGGGGTATCCCTGATTCTCTCCACTGTTTAAAACTGAAAGGATTCGTGCATTTGATTTCGAGAATGCCGGGCGTTGTGGTTTCCGTGCCGACTATCAACCGGTCAATATTACCAATGAGATAATCATGATCAGGATGAATACGGATTTTATTATCTTTTTGAACCTTATGTTTGGTTTCTTGACTCCACCAACCTGCAACAATATCCTCAACCGCCTTACCAAACCGCATCGCAGTTGTTTCCGGTTCTGGTTCTATCCGTCCAGTCTTTTCCCGCCAAATATCAATAGCAGTTTTATAGGGATTCTCTCCTAATATCGCAGCGACATCGCTCCCGCCGATTCCCTGCCGGCGTTCAGCAAGCCATTGTTCTTTTGGCATTTCAAGCGTTGATATTGATTTCATTGTCCCACCTCAAATAGTTTTTCTAATTCATCAACCGTTTTGATTATTTTATAACGGCTTCCTTTCCCTTTTTTGACCTGATAGATTCCATACTTTTCATTCAGGTATCGCAACTGCCGGAGTTTGTAACTCGCCAAATGGAACTTACCACACTTCATCGTCTCAATATCCAGACCGGTAAATTCACCGCAAAAAAAGGCTGCCGCGTCAATCAGAAAGTTGATTATGTCGATCTGAACATCCGAAAAGCCGTTTTTTGACGATATGCCAGATTTCGCACGTAAAGGGGTGCTGGTGGCATTATCAGTTTTGGCGACCAAACATATACCTATTGGGGGGGGTATAGGATTATCCTGTACCTTTTTTTCAATTCCGTTCGCCTGGATTGAAATTTGAAGACTTTGAAAATTCTCACGGATATTTTTGTCTTTCGTTTGAGAAATCCCCCTTTTTGAGAATGGATTTTTACCGAAACGATGCTGCCAATTGGGGCAATTATAGATTGTGCATTTAGAAACTTCACTCCAATTGCAATCTTTGCAAGCATAGCAAATTTGACGTATTGCTTTACATGCTGGAATCGGTTGGATTTGATGTGCTATAATATCAGCGAGGAGATTAGTTTTGATTTCAATTCGGCGTTTGGATTTCATATATTCATCCTAATATATTTTAAATTCAATTTGTGCCCCATCGCTTTGGCATATTGAGCCATCCGCTTAATGTGAGTATAATCACACTTCAATCCGTAATGCCGGAAGCCAGAGAAAAAACTACCGTCAACGTAAATGATATACGTCCGGAAGTTGGGATAATAATTGTTGGGATTCACACTAATTGACCTGATTAGACTCAATAAATTGTATGAGCCGTGACCGCTTGTCTCTATTTTTTATATCCTTGAAGATTCCCCGCTCCAATTGGTTGAGGTATCCAGTCGCTATGCCGGTTACTTTAGAAACTTCGGCGAGCGTCAACCGTTTATCCTCCCTCACCTTTTTTAATATTTTAAAAGAAAATTTATTCATTTTAAAACCCCTATTAATTATTAATAATTATTGATAGTGTTTTAAAATATAATAATATTTTATAAAAGTCAAGAGATTTTTTATTTATTTTTTTGATTTAAAAGTAAGTTCACCCCTTGCCGGATTATTTTGGCAAGATCAATCTCCATTTTGGCGGCATACTCATGCATCGCCTTCCACTGCTCATCTGCGAAACGGCACATATATTGATGCACCAATTGCCGGTTGTTGCGGACATTAGTTTTTAGTTTTTGGTTCATTGTTCTCTCCTCTCCTGCACGTCCGGCAACGTGCAGGCGTTGTTTACCGTGTCCGGCGGATCCTCTTTAAAATTAAAACCATACAGCCACAAATCCGGCTGCTTCCCTAACTGTACCATTAATTTTGGTTGCAATTTGAGAAGCAAGTTCTGTCGCCTCATTAATATCACATCCAAACAAACGCACCGCCCTGTCTGTGTGGCGATTATTACCATAATGCGCTAAAACATAGGCATCACCATTTACAATCTGGCTTGCGATTTCTAAAGCGTGTTTCATTTTCATTTTCTTACTCCTTCTTTGCTCCCACAATTCCCGGCGTGGGAGCTGTTATCCTCCGGGCAGGCGGTAGGTGTTAATTCCGTACAAACATGTGATCCGGCTCCTCGATGTCTAAAAAATCAATAAACTCATTCAAAGCCTTAATTAGTCGACCAACTCCGGCATCTGTCAGATTGAGAGTGCAGGATGTCCAATTTATATTTGCGTCCACGCCCTCTTCCAATCGGGTATCAATTCCTAAATAGCAACATTCCGCTTTGTTCCCCTTCGGACTGGTAATTTTCGCCACAATCCCCACGCCTTGACTGACATACATATCATACGTCCAGCCGCCAATGATAATTTGTTTTTCCATTTTTCCGTCCTCCTGATTAATTGTTTTCAACTGCCCGGCTGGCATCTTTTGACCATTGCCGCCGCATATCATTAATTGCTATTTTATAATCTTCACCCGCCATCAGGCGTTCAATCGCCCGCGCTCCGGCGGAATATTTGTCGACATTATCGCTCATCGTATAACTTTCCGCCTCCAAATAAGCTGCCGCTGCTGGATATTGTGCCCGCAACTCATTAGATGATGGAGATACTGTCTTTGCCCGCCATACCGATGAGCCGCTCTCCATCATACGATTAAATTTTTCTCGGTTGTTTTCTTCGGCATCCCGTGCCGCTTCGATTTCTTTCAATCCGGGAAACAATTCTGTCATTTTCCGTTCCCGCCCTGCTTGTCTTTCCGCCGATAAATCAACAATTAATCTGATAAGTTTTTTGACTTCTAAAATTGGTTTTTGGGAAAATGCAAAAGATAATGATTTGTAATCGCCGAGCGATAACATACATACTGTCTCACCGGTTTTTAGTTCGACTTCGGCGATACATTTGATTTCATTTCGCCGAATATGGGTTTCATATCCTTTGCGAGCATCTTCTTCATTTTTGTACCACATTTTATCCTCTCCTTATTATGCCCTGTGGCGTGTTGTGTGTTTCTTTTGTCTGTATATAATATAATACACAAAAAGGAAAAAGTCAAGCATTATTTAATTTATTTTTAAAAATGTTGATAACCCTATTGAGGCTATATGTATATATTATAATATACAATAGTGGTGATATTTATAATATTGTAAGTGTTTGTTATTATTATAGTTATAAAAACACCATATTTGATAAATAGGTTTTAAATACTAAAAAGCCTATAAGTCTAATAATAATATATATTTAAGTGAATGCGTAGGATTGCATAGGAGCGATTATTATTAAAAGGGCGTATGTTAATATATCCCCTAAATCGGCTTTATTGTGGGTTACCTGATGCGGTAATTTGGCTATCGTGGGCTTGATTTTCATAATAAAAAAGGCAGGATAAAACCTGCCCTTTTCCTCATTAACCCTAATTGTGATAATCCTTGCCCGTAATATTAATGTACCGATTATCCCATAGGCGCCTCCTGTTTTTGTGATGTTACTTTTTTTAAATAAATGATTCCCTTCTAAATACATGATTTCCTATTGTAGCCACCATCGGCATATTCACAGCCCACGCCGGCTTAATATTTTTTGTATGGTAATGATCAGCACCATTCGAGGTGTCTTTAATCTCCCCACTAATAACTCCAAAGGCAATCTCAATACATTCCTGAAGTTTTGTATCTGTCTGTAATTTAACATTACAAATCTTTTCAAGATTTGGATCATTTATATTCCAACAACTGAATTGTTTCGGTGATGTTATATCATCCCAAACCATCTCGTTTTGTTCCCTGCGAAGCATAACATAACCGACCGCTATCATTCCATCACGAGGTTGATTCCGAGCTTCACCCCACAATGTCAATGCTATTTTCAACCAGAGCGGATAGGCTTTCACCCGCTTGATTACATAGGCATATTCTATTTCATTCATCAATTCCTCTTTAATGTTTAAAAATCCCCGTCTGATTCAATGCCGTTACGATTGCCGCGATAATCAAGTCGATTCCCTTCCGTATTGCCATACCGTCAAACGGTTCGAGGTACACAGGGAGTTTAATTGCAGCGTCCAGCAAATCAACCAGATGATACTTCTCGTCAAGTTCTTTCCAAATTTCTTTAACGATTGCAGCCTTATCCGCTCCGGCTCCCGATATTCCCGCAAACGCTGCTTCAGTTGACCGTATAATCCCGATCAGGATATTCATTATGTCAACCGGATTGAGAGATTTTACAGACAGCAGCGTTGTAATATCCTTCCGAACCGTCTCTGCGGTGAGAAGTAGTTCATTTGCTTTCTGTATTATTTGTTCTTTATCCATTATTCACCTCTTTTTTGGTAATGAGTAAACCAACAAAATAAGAATTGCTGCAATCAATTTATCGTTTTCACCAGTAATCTTATTAAAACCGTCTATAATAATTTCATCATCGGTTTTCATTTATTTATTTTCGCCTTCAAGTTTCTTATCCCACGAATTTAAAGCAGAATCCCCACCGTAACCTGCTAAAAGTGCCGCCGTCAATGTTATTTGACCGGCTTCATTTAATATCACAATTGCACCGATGCAAACAAAAAATGTTAAGAGTGTTTTCCCAAAGGATAACTTCCAATAATCTGACCACGTTAAATCAGGGTTGTCATATACTTTGGCTTTCAGGAAATGAATAATCATTCCTAACATTGTCATTCCAAAATATCCAGCGAATAACATAACGACCTCCTTTTATCTTTGTAATAAATATACTACTAACCCGCTACTGACAAACAATGCTATTGTTATTACTATTCCATACAATACATCTCTTGCACGCTTAAGGGTGGTGATCTCCTTGCCTTGTGCGGCAACTACTTTTATCAATTCACTTTGACTATTTTCGTGATTATCTTTCCAAGTCTCATGCTGACCAACCTGAACACTCAAAGTGCCAATAATAGCGAGGAGTTCAGTAATGCCTTTCGATAGACGTTCAATTTCAGCTAACACATGAATACCTGTTCCTCCCCAACTGCCTTCATGTTCGATTTCACTCATCCCGCCATCCCCATTAGATTATTTATTTTCTGGAATCTCTTTTTTATCTTTCTCTGCCCGCAATGATTTAATCTCCGCATCCTTCGATTCGCTGACAAACCGTTCGAATGCTTTTTCAACGTCGAGGATTTGACGGTCGAGGATTTCAAGATTTAAAATAATCAATTCCCGTTGTTGCTTTAATTCGGTGAAGCGGGCAACCACGTCTTGTAAAGTTAATTGTGTTGGTTGTTGCACAGTATTTCTCCTTTCATTTAAGCGTTTACAAAACCAGTAGTATCAATATATCCCTCAAGAACGTTATTTACAAAAACCTCAATTCTATTATTCTGAAAAATAAAATAACTATCACCCGCATTACCTTCAAGATTAATTTTTTGACCTGAAGCAACACCTAAAGCCACCGCAGATTCTACGTAAGCATCCGCAATAGTCAATCTTGCCGTTGATGCCGTCTTAATTAATATTGAATTTGTTCCGCCGATGATGTAATCGGTTTCTGTTGCACCGTCAAAAGTAATTGCATTCCCCGCCGTTAATCGAATGTTTTTAGAAGCACCTGATAATGCTAAATGGGAATTAATATCGACCACAGAAGTGCAGACGATATTCAAATTGGTTGAAAAATTTATATAATTAGTTTCTGTGCTTCCGTTTAAAGAAAGCATTTTACCGGAGTCAAGCCAGAGATCTGCAGCATCAATATCGACATCTCCGCCAGCAGGGTCAAGAACAATATCAGCAGAGGAAATTAACTGTAAAGTTAAAAGTGAATAAACAGAACTTTGTTCTGCATTCATTCCTATATAATTATAATGATTAACGCCATCTACACTACTCCGCAAGACTAATATTCCATATTGATTTGTTAAAATATTAAAAGTGGTTAATTCGGAATAAATATAATCAGGTGTGGCAATATTATAAAAACCCAATGTCGGATATGATGTAGCACCAATAAAAATCTTTGCCGCTTGACTTCCAGTTAATATTTTTATTAAATTATTTCCACTGTCAAGCGTGATATTCGTACTGGTGATAGTTGTTGCTCCGATAGTAAATCCACCAATTGATCCATTGATAGCAGTTATCGAACCTGTAATCGTTGCACTTGTTGCTGTCAAAGCACCGGCAGCTGTCACCCGAAACGGAGCACTTGCTTTTGTTGTTCCACCAATTTGTAATGAACCATCACTACCATCATTCAACCAAATTTTATCTGTACCAGTAGTTATGATGATTGAACCCGCCGTTAAACTTCCCATATTGGCAGTAATTGCTGATAACGTTGCAACACTTAGTTTTCCCGCTACGACGCTATTGGCTATCAATTCATTTGTGCCGACCGAGTCCACGGCAAGCATCCCCTGAATAACTGTAAGACTCAATCCGCCAGTGCCACCGAATATCTGATAAATTGCTTTCTTGGTAGCATCGGCAACATTCTGACAGATTCCTATCAAGCATTTCCCCGAACCCACCGCATCACTTGCCGTTGTAGATTTTTGTAATACGGTAGTTGAAACTGTAACATCCAGATAAATATAATTGACCGCAGATATATTTCCGGTATTGCCCGCACTAATAGCATATGTAGTTCCGTTTGAAGTCGTGAACGTTCCCGCCGTCCAAGCCACTGTGTCATTATCAGTCGCACTAAATATACCGGTAAATTGCCAACCTAATATCGCTATATCGGTAGTTGATGATCCCGCATCGAGAGGTTGTTTGTTTGAGTGCTGCGCGGTCCCGGGCGTAGTATCCCAATTACCAATTATGTCCTCAGGAATACACCAGATGTCATAATAGGTAGTTGCAACGTAGGTAATTGGGAAAACGAATTGATAATCATCTCTGTTTAATATCGCTGTGGGAGTCCATGTCTGATCGAACGCCACAACTCCGGTTCCGGTTTTCTCTCTGATGTACCACCGGAATCTGTTTACGTCAGCCTCAAGTGTATTAGCAATATAAGCATCGGTCAACCGTACCTTGAGGGAGCCAACGCAGGACGTGAAGGTAATCATTGCAGTCGTCGGCACGGACGGAGATGAGGTATCGCCAGCCTGGATATATTTCCACGGAGTCCAAGCGGAGAGTTGACCGTTCTTGGCGACGATTCTCGCTTTGAATAATCCGTACTTTGATTTTGGGACAAAATTAAATACCTGAAAGAGAGCCATCAGATATGATCCTCATCATTTGATTTTTCTATCCCCGTCGCTCCCCAATAAGCAACAACATCATCATCCTGCCATCCGCCCCAAGTAGCATATCCCCATATAATTATTCCATACATTTTATAATTTCCTTCTTGGTCTTTTGTATATCGGATTGTACCGTCCAGCTCTTTCACCGGAATCTATTACCGTGATACCACCGCTTGCAGGCGCCCCTCGTGTCCTTGCAAATCTTGTTACTTTTAAACTATCCGTCCCATTAGTCGCATAACTCCATACTTCTAGAGTATCAGTATAATTTTTGGGCAGCCCATAAATTTTCTTTGCCTTCCATTGTGCATAGGTATATTTCATCTGTGTTAATGTTAATATTTTTCCAGTATCTGCCCATGCACCCTGAGTAACAAACCGAATTGCATATTTATTACCCACTGGTTGTTGTGCTAAATCAAGAGCAACCAAAGCCAATGAATCAAGCGTAAAACCTGTTGTATCATTTGTGCCCCTCAAACTATCAGCCGCATAAACATTTAAAATGGAATAATATATTGTTAAAGACGGTCTGTTTGCTGGTGTAGCATCTTCCTTCATAACAACCCTAACATAATTTCGTGTGCCGGAATTTTCATTTGCATATCGTCTCAATACACCATTATTTGTTAAAGTTCCACTAACCCACTGCTGAACCCAATTACGTAAACTATCCGCACCACCCACGCTATCACTCCGAAGTACCGACCAGCCTCCAGTAGTATTTGTTCGATGTAAAAAAGTGAATTTAGAACTACCCACTGTTGAACTATCCCATGTTGGCTGGTTATTGTGTGTTAATGCCATTTCCGTCCAGGCGCTTGTTACCCTGTGCATTGTAAGGGGGTTGCTTGCACCGGCAGCACCGGTAGCATTATAGAGAGTAGAGTCTATCACAGAATCAATAGTAGCATTGGATGTTATTGAAGAAACATCAAACCACCGGTAAACTCTCGCTATTATAGTAGTACTACCCTCCAGAAATACTTCTGCATCACCACCAAAATTATTTGTAGGCAGATCACTTCTAACGCCAGCATCCCGAATTTTTGACGTATCGGATTTTATTATGACTGTCGGGTCAATTTCAATTGGTAATTTTATATTTGGGAATGAATCGTTTTTACTCCAAACATACGTTAAGGTATCTCCTGATAACTGCATTATCACATTAACCGTTTGTCCGAATGAATCTTTTGCTACTGGCTTATCAATATATCCTATGCCTGATATATTAATGTAATTCCCAACTCTTTCTAATTGACAATTAGTTTTAATTATATATTGAAAATTATTTAACGTTGAATCTTTTACGATAATAAATTCCTCGACTTTGTTACTGTATTTTTTCCGCACTACATCAACTTTAGCGTTTGAATTATTAAATGCACCTGAATATTTCTTGCCCTTTGGATCATCGAAACCAAAACGATTATTTCCCCGCAATGGTTTAAATTCAATAAAATTATTTCCCAAAGAAATCTTTGTTGAGTCAAGAAAGTTATTCGCTTCTTGATAAATAAAGGCGTCGCTATTATGGTATATTTTTAATTGTCTTGCTTCGCCAAACACTACAAATACCCCGATAATCAATTCCAATATAACCAATAATAAAAAAAGGTGAATCGCTTCGGTTGTCCTGTTCATTTATTTTCTCCTCAACACAGCATAACAATTTCCAAAGTAATTATAGTTACGACCTTTACAATAACCCCTAATCATTAAAGCAAGAATATCCCCACCAACAAGTCCAGTAGGTTTCAATGATATTTTTGTCCAACTTACCTTACACGTATCAACCAAACTATCTGTATAAGCAATAGACCATGTCCATCTGCTTTGTTCGCCAGCGTAAAAACAAACTTTGTTTGAATCTCTCACCGTGAATTTAGTCCGGAACCAAAATACAATAGTATCAACAGAAACAACATTAGAATCTAAATAAATAGATGCCCTGATTGCTAAATTCTGTAATCGTCCATAACTTGAATCGTCCGTTGCAATAATCTGAATCGTTGTATCTCCTCGAAAGTCCGTATAAAAATTTATTGTGTCTGATGTCCCAATTGTTTTATTTGTATCAACAATAAACTTTTCAAACGGAATCATTAAATACCTGTTCCGTTTGATTGAATCAGATACCGCAACTTTTAGGGCATACTCATTCCCATCATGGCTTTTTAAACTATCTGGATTACCCGTGCTTGCTCCGGCAGTTACGTTCTGATTATTTTTTACATATTGAGCCCACTGTGTTCCTGAAATTTTAGTTGTATCTAATAATCCATTTGTGGTATATTGAGCGACCGTATCTTTGATATCCGTTCTTAATTTTAACGCACTCGCAAGAGTATCCGTTCCAAGCCAATATTTAGTAGCCCATTCATTTCCTGTTACCACCAGAGAGCGAGTCCTGACAGAGTCGGCATTGTGTAATGAGTCATCCAGAGATGATGCTCTCATAGCTAAATTCAAAGAGTCGCTGATGAATTTCCTTGCTGAATCTTTCCATACTGTATTTGTTTTAAGTGAATCCCCAAATTTAGATTTTAATAATGCCAATGCTAATGAATCACTAACTACGTCCTTCGCTGAATCCGACATCATCACTTTTAATTGAGACAAAGATTTATGACTAACGGAATCTGAATTACCAATAGTCAAATTAGAGTCGACTTTCCAGAATGTATTCCCTGTGGAATCCTGAACGTTAAAACGGTAATAGTTTCGTGCAGGTATTCTGTACCATATTTCCCAACGCCCTTCATACCCAGACGAATCTGAACTTATAAATACAAATTTCTTTCGTGCCGCCGCTTCTGTGCTTAATTTTAAAATTAAACCTTTATTGGTTGACGTCCCCGAAACCCATCGCTGAACCATCGCCTTTGTTGAGTCACCTCTAAAGAACAACGAATCTGTTGCGTTTGTAAAATTAGCGGTATCAAGTTTTACATTCCGGTAATCACCGCCTCTTGTTTTCCATGCCGGAACACCACTACCAATAGCCTTCGTTTTAAATCTCCAGTTAGTAGTGTCCTTCGCTGCGTTTGAGTCGCCTTCGGTGAATGTGGAATCTAATTCGTAAAGATAAATTGTTCCCGATCCGAGAATGGTATCTGAAGATGTCGAGCATGAATACACTTTAAAAAATACTGAATCGATGATTGCTTCTTTGGGGATCAACGTATTTATAATATCCGTCTGAATTAAATACCTCGTCGTATCGTCAACGCCTGTTCCGGTTGAGTCTATTCCTACTGTCATAACCTTAGCGGTGCCATAATTTAGCGTATCGTTTCGAGACGATATTTTTGCATCACGATAATTCGACCGGATTGAAACCTTTGTTCCCGATGCAATCGCCGGGAAGATAATTAATAATAAAAATACTATGATAAGTCGTTTCATGTTATTCCCCTTTAAACTCTACGCCCATTCCGGTTAAACGTAAACCACATTTAATCAAAAATTTCCCCAGCAACAATCGTATTTTAAATTGTTTTGTTGTTTTTACGGTAATCGTCGCAATCAAAGATCGGGGAAATTTATTTATTGTCACAATATCTGAATTAGTCATAGTTATTTTTCCTCACATTTGAGCAATTGTTGAATAATCCGGACATCTAAATTCAATACTTGACATTGTCTTTGTTATCCCGCAGCACACCTGATAACTTCCGGTCTGCGGTAATCCCTCTGAAAGAACCCCCGCCTGAACATCTGAAAGCCACAATCTTTTTTGAGCTGTGTACGTCCAATTTGTATTTGTTATCAATCCCATCCGCAATGCAATCGCCGTCTGTCCTGCAGCAAATCGAGATTGAACCATTCCAACCACTAATGATGTTGTCAATGCGTTTGCCTTTGCGTTGATAAATAATCCGCTTGAATTGTAACAGACAGCCCTGAATGCTTCGACATCTTCAGCACAAACAGCCGTTGCTACTAATACCGTTTGTAAATCAGCTATCACATCAGCAAGCATATTAAAAATATTTCCTGAAACACACACCCTAACATAGTCACCGGAATTATGAGCATATGCCCCTTGACCGTCGGCATTTCGGGTAACGTAAATATTTGATGAGTCCCTTGAAGTAACCAACATTATTTCAACATCAACGCCGGGAGCACCAACAGAAACAAATAGACTGCCCGAACTTCCATCAGGTAATTTTGTTGTTGGGTTAGTGGTGACTGGCAATGTCGTTGCGGATGCGGTCACATTTGACGATAATATGTATCGCAAAAAATTAACCGCTTCGCCTCCAAGTTGCGCTTTTGTAAAAATCCTTTTTATTGGAAAATCACTCATTTTTAGCCCTATATGTCATTTGCAGTAACAATAAAATATATTCCAGTTTTGGGAGTGCCTGTAACCGTGAATAATGTCCCAACACCACCATCGCTTTCCACGTTAATAATTCTATGTTCAGTGCCGTCATTGGCTGTACTAAACGATATTAAATAATTCCCTATCATTGCGCTTGCTAAAGCAGTCCAATCATTAACGGCATCGGTTAATGTTGATCCGGAAATTGTTCCCGTTCCGGTTATCTGTGCGGCTGCCGACTCTCTCGGAAGTATTCCTTTCGTAACAATATTTTTGACCGGTTGTGTACTGTACTGATAATTTATAGCCACCACCGGAGCGAGATTTTCCCCTGAACTTGGATCAAGATGATTTCTAACTTGCTGCAATACTTCTCTTTGTACCGCAGTCGGATAAGCCTCTAAATCTGAAAAGCTACTAACAAGGTCGAACCCATCAAGCGGATCAATCGTCTCATGGGCAACAGTGATTGACAATTCTGTACAAAAATCAGATTTGACACCGCTTCCAATATTAATCGTTTTAACCTTAACATAATAAGTTGAAATCTCCGGAGCGTCAATTTTAAAAGTATTGTCTGAAGTCTCGCCAAGATAGAATGAATCAACATAAGACCCCCATTTATACCACACTTCAAATTTTAAAGAAAATACCGATGATGGAGGAGTCCAGTCAACTTGAATCTGTGGCATATACGTCCCGTTATCCATCAATTTATAAATCTGTGTCAATGTCAATCCGGTCACCACTCCGGGATCGGCAAACGGGCTTGGTAAATTAGTTGTTGAATTTGACTGGTTCGGCGCCAGAACATCACCATAAACGGAGGCATTATATTCCTCAAGTGTAAATTGAGACCTTGCAAATTCATCTTGCTGTTTTGAAATCACTGTGAAAGTTTTTAACATCCATCCCGCAGTAGTATGAGTCACCGAAACAATATCCAATACCTCAAGGTCTGCGGAGTCCGGTAAGCCGGTTAATTCACATAATAATTGACAATGCTTCCCCTTGTCATATCTAAGCTGGCACCGTCTTTGAGCAATTTCTGTATTAGTAATATAATTTGCTTCTTCCTCATACAGCGAGTCTCCTATCTCGGCGATGCTTGTCTCATCCCTCATCTCGATAACAGCCGGTCGATAATCATCAGAAGAATCGAGGTAATGGATCCTAAAAATATTTTTCCGTTCTTTTTTTCTCCAGGAGAATGATTCCTGAACGATATTATCCTCCGTAAAAGTATGCGACAATGAACCTGATTTCTCATAGACAGCCTTCCATACACCCTGCGAATAAATTGCACGTCCATTAAAAGACGCTTCTATTATTGATAGTGCATCGCTTACCGACATCGCATTTGTAAAAGAGTAATCAAGACGGTATCTCGGAATTGTTTGCCCTGTCGGAATTGCATTGCAATAAGTTTCTAATGTCTGAAATGAAGTCAAATCAATAAGGGTTGATAATTCCTTACACGTATTAATCAGGAAATCGGCAAGTGTAACCGCATTGTTGCGGGAATATACTTCTGTCCCTGCCGTTAGATTTGCCAGAGGTCTGCATTTCTTTCCCCTGATTAAACTCGTTACGTTTGGGATTCCACCAGAGGTCAACATTGTCGTTGGAAATGTCAGAGCGATATAGGCAACACCACGGTTAGCCATCCGCTCATCAACGCTGAACCGTGTATCTGCTATCTGTGTATTTGTTCCCGTATATTCGCTATGACTAACTCCAGTCCCCGCATCATCTTTGACATCTGCAATAGCAACATCATTTATTTTTATTGAATTAAAACTATCAATTTCACCTTGACAAAACGCAATATGTAAATCATTGTTCCAACCGTGAATGACATTCCCCGCTATTCTGACCTGTCCATAAGCTAAGGGGATAGCAAGATTTTCCTCCATTGTGGTCATCACTGGAGGAGCAATAGCACGAACCGCCGTCTGAGTTGACCGCAGAGGTTTACGTCCACCAATGGAAGACAAAGCCGCCAATGTTCCCAGAGCTAATTTTGTAGATAGCCAGGGTTGTGTCCATCCGGTTGCAAACCCAGAACCTATAAATACCCCGATGGCTGCTATACTTCCAACCACTTTACCCAATCGTCAACTCCATTATAATTTGATTTGATTCTTTAAAACCATATTTTTCAAAAAGTTCTTTATGTGCCGTAACCATCTGTACGGCACGGGCATTCAATTCTATTCCCCATTTAATAACTTCGCCTAACAATAATTCAGTAACTTCATGCCCCGCTTTTGAGTACGCATAGGGAATAAATACATAATCTGCAATCGGCTTAAAACAATTATTGATTGCAACAACATAAGCGTTGACTTTTCCGTTATCGTCATTAATCCAAACTTTAATATTTGAATTTTCAGCATCGACAGCAGCAACAAGGAATTGAATTATCTCGCCCCGGTCGCCGGTAAAACATTTCAATAATTCATCATCGTTAATTCCGATGATTCTCGCTGCATCTTCTCCGGTCGCTTGTTTTATCACATGCCCCCCGATAAATAATAATTTTCTGAATTCATCGCTCCACGCATACGATCCTGATCGTAACCCCATTCCGTAATTGGAGGAACTTGATAATCACCGCTCTGGCCGAAAGCCGCCGAAATCGGACGCTTACCAACAAATGGAAATCCACCATAATTATTATTATTGCTTGCCGTCGGACCATAAGCGCTCAATGCTCTGCATGTGTTAATGATTTTATCACAGCCCGCGGTTAGAATATAGGTCGTAGCGTTATTAATGGTGAATGAAAATGGAATGCTGACCGACACCTGATCAAGCGTTGCATCGAAGTCGCTCACAATCCGGGATTCTGTTACGCCCGCTTTTGTGCAGGTCAATATTCCATAATTCCAGAAATCAACAGCCTGCGTCAAGGCATTGTCAATCAACGTTAATGTTGTGCCGGAGTCCGCTGTTCCGGTAACTTTTAAGGGCGCGGCTGTTATATCTGCCAGACCATCCCGATTACATTCCGTTCCCCCAAATGTCCAAGGGCATTTCCTTTGATAAATCCGGGAAGGGCAACGTGTTGACAATGGGAATCCGCTGCGTGCAGTAATAGTACACCAGTTATAATCCATCTCATAGGTTTCTACTGGGCCATTAAAAAGTTCATCATAATAACTTGCATCCCCCAGGGCATCCCTAAATATTCTATTTACATTTAATATTATTCCCTGAAATTCATACGTTACCGCATATGCCGCCATATCTTTAGCGGTATTATCAAAGTGCACCCGCACCCGCGTGAGATTACCATTAACCTCCTGACTGAGAGCATCCATCATCACCGCTTTTGCAACATAGGTATTACCAGCGGTCGGGAATGTTACGTTTGATTTTGATGCTGCAAATCTTAATATTGTGGAAAAGTTAAGCGTAAAAATGAGAACTGGCTTAGACTGCTGTGCGTCTATTTGCGTAACTATTGTTGCCGGAAGATTTTTCATGCTTATCCATTAGACATTAATTTCAAATACAATTTCAATAGCCCATAATCCCGATTCTGAAACCGGTGATTCTGAATAAGAAATATACCGCACCGTTTGACTTGCACCACTTTTAATATATGATGGTACCGTTGTCCACGAGAAAGAAGTGTAACCCCCATACTCGCCGTTAAAATGAGACAGAATAGAATTCCTATCCGTTGTTGATGCATTTTTAAATAATAATTTAAATTGTTCAACGGCTGTCGTATCGATTAACTGATAATTTTTTTTAAATGAGTCAGATTGCGTAACCACCACCGGAAATTGTGGCATTGCAGGTTCAACCGCATCAGGAGTCCATGTAAAATTTGCCACCGCTTAGCTCCTTATCATCGAACGCATTATTCCATTACTCGCATAATCATCATTAATTGTTGCCAATACCACATTCCGGAGGGTCGCAATTAACGTGTTCTGATCCATAAAGACGGCACCCTGAAAATTATTATGAACGGTTGTCCCACCTCCACCCATCGGTATCCCTCCGCCGCTTAATGGGATAACTGCCTCCGGACCACGTTCAGCAATAGTTGTCAATGATGGACGTGTGAATATCCCACCCTGCGCTGAATGAAAAATCTTTCCAAGAATACCAGAACCACCTTCTCCACCCCCGCCAATAATTGAGGTCGCTAATCCACGTGCAACCGAACGTTGAATTGCATCGGTGAAGGCGCTCCAATAATCTGATAAGGATTCAATCCTTCCCTGCATCACGTCAAAGAATGTGTCCCCAAGAATATCAGAAGCATCCCGTCCGAAGTTTTCAAGAATTCCCTTCCATTTTGTTGATTCACTTTTCAACGTATCAGCCCACGACTCCAATGCTTTTTGCTTATCGTATTCTTTTAGGAAGGCTGCGTTCTCCATATACATTTTCCCAAACTCTTCACTTAGTGGCTGCATTCCACCGCCACCAGTCATTCCCGTTTCAGCCCATCCGGCGGGTACTGGTTTGTTTGCCCGCTCAATTGCCCGCTTCCATTCTTGATAATCTTCACCACTGGCTAATCGCTTTAATTCTCTTTTGGGTCCGCCAATGGAAACAGCGGCAAGTTTTTTCTCGGTCATGGGATTTATTTCAGCAAGCCTTTTATTTAATTCCGCAATTTCAGTAGCAAAGGCAGCCCGTGTGCTTGGAGTCTGTGAAAAGAATTTTATTTGCGTCATAACCTTCTCAATTTCCTGCTCACGAGTCTTCCCAAATATAGATAACCAACCTTTTGCGGTATTGGTAGTTATCCAAATCATAGCCTTTGAAACATTCTCAATTGCCGGAAGTAATACGGTAGTGATCGTATAGGCGACATCTTTAGCCCATGCGCTCAATTTACCCTCATCGTCAAACAATTTTATCGTATTTAAAATTTCATCAAACTTCTTTTTAATAGCATCCAGAACACCAGCATCCAAAACCGCTTTTCTGAATTTCTCTCCAATATTTGAAATGCTTTTACCAAAACTATCCCATTCTTTTGCCAGGTCAGCAGAGCCCGCCTTTTTTAAATCAAACATATGCTTACCAACTTTTATAAATGCATAGGAAGCCGCTAAACCAAACGCTGTCATACCTACAGTCCAATTCCTAAGACTGCGCGCCGATTCGTCAAAACTTCTCGCAATCTGCCTTGTTCTTTTACGTGCTTCCTTCTCGGTATAATCCAAACCCTTTATAAATTCTTCGCTGCGTAAACTTAACGTTGCGAATAGTGATGCTACCGAACCCATTATTTGTTCCTTCTTGCTTTGCGTTTTACATCTGCCGATAATTTATCGGCATCCACTCTTTGCCTGTCCTGAACATCTCTTATTTTATAGAATGCTAACCATTCTGTTAATTCCCTCGAACTCATTCGCCGTTTTAATTCCCCGACTGTGCATCCTAATTTTTCAGCCATTGCAAAATAAACCATCCGTTCGGGATGCACCGTTATTAGTTTTTTTCGGATTCCTTTTGAGAGTCCGGAGCCAACCCTGATAATTTAGATGCGATTTTGCATAAACTTTCTACAACACCGCTATTCTTTTTTATAATCACATCCCCGTCCGCATTAGTAAATATTCGCTCTCCAGTTTCCGGATCATAAAGACATGTAATAATTAATTCTCTGTTAAGTTTTACACTGTCGATTTTATCGTCAATGTAAGCGGTCTCCATCACATGCGCCCGCTGTTCAACGGTTAGCCCTCTGATTTCAACTGTAACACCCCATTCGGGAACATTGATAATTTCAGAACCCAAATCATCCGCACTTAAAATAGTTTCACGTAAATTCACAAAACCACCTTTCTGTTTTTAATCTGCCGTTGCTCTGGTTAGTGTTCCGGCATTTTTAAGCGTAACTGTGCACATTGCATCATCCCCAACTTTTCCAGCAAAAGGAACATAGGATTCAATAACTGCGTTGCCGGTGAATTTCGGATTTGTTACGCTGGTTGTTGAGCCGTCGGGTTTATAAACAATGGCGAATGCTGCCGCACCAACCAAAGGGAATAATGTCGCATCGACTTGGCCCGATGCGTAATCCTGAAAGAAGGTGAATGTTATACTCCAGTTTAACAATCCAGCCTTTTGACTTCTGGTTGTTGTGGTCGCCGTGAATTTCGTGTTGTCGAATAACTCCGCTCCATAATTTGGAGTAGCCTCAATCAAATGATCAGTTAAATCTACCGAGTTGATCATTATATATGCATTCTTCAAAACATGTTCTGCCATTTATTCCTCCTGTTTATAAGATTGCGATAGCCACCATTATTGTAAACGATGGTGTATTTGTACCGCCTATTGTCCAGCCAATCTGCCACCACAAATCATCTGCAATCGCCCCGCTTACCGGAGTTGCCCATTGCGATGTTATTGCAGTTGCCTGCGTAAATGTTATACGGGTCGTCGGCGATCCCATGCCAACTAAAGCATCACTCCGGATTATTACATCGAGCGTTGGATTTGTACCCGATACCGCAGTAATATGAAGAATTCCATATAACTTTTGAGTTGCCCCAACCAGCCCTAAATTTCTGGCTGTCCCGAATGTTGTTGTAGTTTTTGCCCCGATAGCTCCGACCGTTCCCCTGACAACTTTATCATGCGAGGTCGCTGCAAAATTAAAAGCAAGTAAATCACCGACTTTTCCACTCTGTGAAAATCCCGATGCTATACTCTGAATTGAATAAGCGATATTGCCTTCCGTAGCTCCCTCCGGAATAAGTGATACAATTTTTCCGGTTACCCCAACATTACCAAATAGAATGTCCTCAATATTGCCGACACCCAACTGAATAAATCCGCTATGTGTAACATCTGCCGAAACCAGTCCCGCCTTATTGGATCGTGTGTCCGCACCATAGACTGTATTTTCAAGCATATCCGCCATAATTTTCAAATCTTGTGAATTTATCTGACCGGTAAAATCGTATTTGTCAATATATAATTTTGCAAGATTGTGAGCTGCTATTGCCATTTTATTTACCCCTATTCATGCCAAATAATAAAATCAATCGGTATGTGAAATTTTAAAGATTCCGGTTCATAAATTTCCGTTTCAGATTCATAAAAAATCCGTTGCACAACAACTCCGCCGGCTCCCCCCATAGTTCCCGAATAATCTCGCAATGCCGAAATGACCTGAGCCTTGACGGAATCAACGCTTGATTTTGTATCCCCCCAACATGAGAATTGAAACCTCACCTCATATAAAGAAACATCTGCACCCATTGCATGCTTAGGCGTTAAATCTATTTCCGTAATTACAACTGCCGGATATGTTACATTCTGCGGAAGAAATAAAGGATAAATCCGCAACCCCACAAGAGCCGAGAGCCCTGCATGTGTTGATAAATAACTGTATAATGCTTCGTTAATTGTCATCTGCGCCGACTCTTTTTAAATTTCTTGGCAACAACCCCTTTACGTAAATTACCTGTCGGTCCAATCGGAGCGAACACTTGTATTTCATCTTTGACTATTTTCGCGCCTTCTAAAAGAACATCCTCAATTTCAGTTGTGTTTGTTTTAAAAGCCAACCTGTCTAAAAAACTTCCAACTTTCCAAGCAACCCGATTAAACGCCCTGACTTTCGATTGCTGAACTCCCCTCCTAAAGAATGGATTTGCTGGCATCGCGCCCCCGCGTGCTCCGTACTCAACCAGATGAGCATGAGGAGCTTTCCGGTAATCCATCGCAACGAAAGCGGCTTGAATGTTTTTTATTGAGATACCCATCTTTTCAAGATTAGTTTTTAATTCTTCAAGCCCATGAAATTCCATTGTTGCTTTCATGCTGCCTTTATCTCCCTACACATCAATTCCAAATGTCGATGTCTTTCATCAGGGTCAATAATCGTTTCAATCAAATAGATTCTTTTTACGCTTTCTTTTACCCGCCATTCGCTGGTAATATTCCTACGGAAGCGGATCCTGATTCTCGTTGTCACCTCCGATTGTTCCTTTTGGGCGGTAAAATATTCCCGTCCCTGTAACGGCTCGATTGATGCCCACACCGTCGCATGATCAGACCACGTAATTGTTTCCTCACCCGACGCGCTTCTGGTAACGGTTTTCACCTGCAATATTACCCGCTTTCTTAATTCTCCGGCGTTCACATCATCACCCGATAGTTGCGTAAAATCCCCAAAGGATATTTATCAAGGTCTGCCTGTTCTCGGTTCTCATAGAGATAGGCAGCCAATCCCCTTATCCAGATTCTTATTGGCTCCGGCACTGATGCTGTCGTTGATCCGTAACCGCATACAAATTTAATCGCAATGGGGTTCATCGCTGCAAGAGTTGCGGATGCCCACGAGAGACCATATTTTAAAATTAATCTTCCCGGCTCCGAATTGGTATCCGCATCATAATTGCTTACCGCGAACGTATTAGCGACGGCAACTGAATCGGTATAAATTAAGCTGGTGATTGTCTGTAACGGCGCATAAGGTAATTGGATATAACGCCCCGATGGAAAAACGTCAAGATAATAAATCCACGTTTGAGTTATAAACGCTCTGTTGGTTAATTCCTCCGCCCGGATTCTGGCAGCCTTTATATAATTATTTAAAAGGTCATCCTCCGCTGATGTCGGGGATTTTTTGAGAATAGAAACTCCAAAATCACAAGTGGCAGTTCCGACGGTTGCAACAACTCTCAAGTATTGCTTTGTTCCGGTATATGCTTTTTCAAACGTTGCGTTATCTGTTGCCTCCGTAACCTGTGTGAATGCTCCGCTGGCAACATCGGTATATGTAACGTTATCATCGGAGTCCTGTAATTTAACGTCAACTGTTCCTGACGCTCCGTTAGTCCCCGACTCTAATAATACTAATGCCTGATAGCCGAGTACATCAACACCCGTTCCAACAAGGGAATATGATGCCGCAACAATATGATCACCCGGGAAAATAGATTGTACCGACGTCAAATCATCAGCGAAATCCGTCGAATCGATTCGCAAGAATGATTTTAATTCTAACAGGGTGACTGGTTCTATTGTTGGTTCGGTATAAATTTTAGAAACCATCATTTCCCTTTTCTTGGTTTAGCCGCCTGCATATCTGCTGTTTCCGGCTGCTTAATTGACGCTGATTCTGGCTCCGAGAGTTTCTTTTCAGGTACTGATTTCGGTTCCTCAATTAACACGGCGACGCCAGCAGCAATAAAAGCATCCGCTAATTTTCCGTCCATCGTCCAAGTTCCACCAGCGGTAAATGTTCCCTCTGGTCCCGCGGCAGTATTTAACATTTTTACTTTTTTTAACATAGCTACCTCAATAAAGACTTTTATACATCGCGTCGAAATAACTTTCATTACTTATAATAACCGTGCAGGAATCACGTACGGAATCCGATTTAATTCCGACCCTGAACATAGCAGGGAGATATTTAATGCTGTCGAGTTTTAAATAGCCTAATAATGTATCGCCCCTATATGTCGTACCGATCACGGATTGCAAATTTTCAGTATCGGATTGTATCTTCCAGCCAGTTGAGACCGATCTTATAGTATCTCTGCCATCAAGCCACCAGCGAAAATTCGGAGGAGTTCCGGCCGTATCAACCGCTCGGTATCGAATCACAATACGAGCCTGAATGTGCATCAGAGAAAACAGCATACCCCGAACGCTATAACCGGGATCAATCCGGGAAAAATAATAATATGCCGCCGTGTCTTTTTGCAGTGCCCGAATAGAGTCGGTATATTGTACCCCGTCTTGATTGAGTTTTCCGGTTACCGGATACCATTTAAAATTCTCAATCAGGGCAGCGAATACAATAGTTCCCCAGATTAAAATAATTATTAAAAACTCAACCAATGTCATCGTTTTGTTTTTCATTTTTAACCTCATTGAACAAGAATTCTAAACCAGTAAATTGTTTTCGTTATCGCTCTTGACGCGTTAATTCTCAAAGTATCAACAGAAGGAATAGCCCATACGCTTATACTTGAATCGGGTTTCACACCAGCAACCGCTTTTATACCAGCAAAGACAATATCATTGACCGTCATACCCTTTACATACGTGTGCACCGAATCATTAGCCGAAAAAGAAACCGTTCCCGCTATTACATTACCCGATACCGTCGCCAGAACTTTATTAATCCGGGTTGTGTCAATATTGGCATGAACTGACCGCAAAGAATCTACATTATCATTGGTGACATTAGCTTGGGTTATCCATGCGGTGTCAGTCTTTGATGTTGCTACATTCACAGAATCCACTTTAGCAACCTTATCAACCCAAACGGTATCCACACGCATGGTTTTATTTCGTGTCGAGTCGGCATTGATTGTATCTGCATCAACCAGACCATCTGATATAATTCTACCGCCGGTGGCAATATAAATAACTGCATTTGTGGCAACCTGTATCGTATCAGTTGTTGTGATTTTATCCGCAGCGTTAAGAGCGCCGCCAGACTGTATAATAAAATATCCACCCGATTTAACAAAAAATGTGTCAGCGGTTATTGCCAATTTTACGCCACCAACAATCTGACCACCGGTACGGATGATAATCATACCGCCATCAGTAACTATAACACTATCTCCACCCATAGCAGTATAGATTTTGGTGTTGTAATAATTATCAGCCCCGCCGGTAGCCTGTGCAAAAATAGCGTTATTGAACACTAAAACCAAAATCAGGCATATTAAAATCGAAAATAATTTTTTCACTTTTTTATCCCTCCATAATAGGCGGAGTATAAGAAATACTCCGCCCTTGTTATTGTTATACCGTTTACGCCTCTGCCGGACTGATAAGCGTTGTTGCCTGCAATGCCCCTGTCGTTGGCGGAGCCACTCCGGCACAATATTGTATTGCCACAATGCCACAAATAAGAGCATTGGACACTCCAATATCAATACTTGCTCTTACATACCGTTCCTCCGGTCGATAAACATCCAAAACAAGCGCACTACCCAATACATCTGCGGCTAAAACCGTATAGGCGGATGATCCGGCAAGCTCTGCCATACCCGATGCGGAATTTGCCGTATTCTGATCGGCTGATAATTTAATAGTGCCATTCTCAAGAAGCGTGCCAAACAATGCGATAAATACTACGCCCTCATAGCCATCCATGTCGAGAATACTACTATCTCTGGTTGTTTGGGCAGCAGTAAAATAGCCAAGCACTTGAGTCACTTTTGTATTTTTAGATAAATTCATTTTTCTGTATCCTCCAGATTTAAAATTTTTATAATTATACTAAATTCAACATTCCGAATTATGCTGCCAATTTAACTCTACTAAAAGCCTCTTCAAGAATTGGTTGCCCATCGCATTCAAGTCTTCCGATAAAACCAACCTGATTTGTTGCGGCATAGAGTTCAACCAATCTCTGCACCCTAAAGGTTAATGCATCGGCGATCTGGTAGAAACTAAAATCTCCAAAAATACCGACATATTGACTCGCCGTGAATGTGCTTGGAGCATATTCGCTCATGTAATACGGACGGTCAAGAATAATTGCCGGCCTATCTGCTGACAATCCCGCCTGCCAAACATATTGTCCGTTTCCATCTTTCAGTTTGCGGATTTGCTTTATTGCATCCCGATGAAATATCCAAACGCCTTTTCGCATGTAACCCTCTTTGCAATTGTAGAGGCAATTAATTAATCCATCAGCAGTAATTTGTGTCGCAAGATTTGCCGTTGACACATCTCGTCCGGTTGAAATACCGTTCGCCGATGCAGTGAACACGCCGAGAGGTTGATTCGCCCCAGTACCATTTAGGAAACAGTTTTCCTCGGTAACCCCGAATTTATATCCCAGTCTCTCTATCACTATATCCTCAACATTCCGGGATGATACCCGCAAAAGTTTCTCGGACACCTTGAGTAACTTTGCCAGAGGATGGGGATGTAGATCACGTTTACCAAACGACATTGTTGAGTCTTCATTACCAGTTCCAATTTCTTTTGTCCACGCAGGGTCTGCGGGATTATTATCAAGAGATGTAATTCCGAGACTATCCGCAGTTGTAACCGTTTCAACGGAACATAGCGGTCGCATAATAACCTGATTATCAATTGCTTTAATTAATTTCATTGACATCTGTTCGGGAGCCACAATAAACCCGCCGTAAATATCAGCATCCGCCTGAAGTGCCCGAACTTCATCGCCGGTCAATGCTTTCTCGCCAAATTTCAAATATTTCTGATAAGCCCGATAGCGAGGTTCATTTTCTTTTCCCGCGCCCCCCGATTCTCCATCATCTGGCATTGGGTTGATAGGCGTGTTAATTACCTTGTCCAGCTTTTCTTGTTTATTTCGGGTCTCAATTTCCTTTGTGATTTCATCAACCCGCTTTTCCATATTTTCATACTGTGAATTATCCTCTGCGGTAAGAGAACGTTTTTCCTTTTCGGCTGCGTCGAGAATGCCCCGCATTTGCTTTACCAGTTCGCCGAGTTCCTGATGTAATTCTATAATTCTTTTACCCATTTTTCTTATTCTCCTCAGTTTAAATGTTTAATAGCGATTGATATTTTTCATAAAATCCTTGCTTCTTTTTTCGGTTGATTAACTGGAGGTTCTCCTCCGCTTCGTGCTGGCGGTCGCCTTCGGTCTCGTCGGTTTCCAATCCATCATAAAGCTGCATAATTTTTTCAAAGTATTCACGATCGTCTTTGGTTATTATTCCATGCTCGGCACGGATTATTATTTTCTGAATTAAATCAATATCGAATTTTTCTGACCGTACAGATACTTCAGTCCCAAGGTATGCCGGGAACGTAACTGGTGATACATCATACAATTCAACATTGACCAATGTTCTAACGTTTTCCCCATTGATTGTTTCCCACCTGTCGCCACCTTCTGGCACATTAAACCCAAATGACATTTGAGTTATGTCGCCACGGTCGATGGATATGAGTAAATCGTTTGCCCATTGCGTGCCCGGAGGAATGTTTTCCATTTTTAATCCATGATTATCCTCCTCAAGTTTAAGAGTATTGTTTTTATTTCTTCCAAGAACAAAATGCGGATCATGGTTAAATAGTGCCCTTATATCAGAATTAATAATAGTATTAGCAAAAGCCCCTTTCTGGATTTTTTCACGGAATCCTCCCAAGTCAAGACTTAATGATTCAAACACCGCCGGATAGCCAACGATTTTAGGCGTTTTGTCTGCGTTGTCGGAGTTCACACGGATTTCGGCATCATAAATGCGGCGTTCAAGTTTTTTGTTTTTATTAGGCATCTTCTTCTACCTCTGTAAATTCGAATTTTGATAATAAACCAACAGTCATTTGTTCAGCACGTTCATTATTCCACCGTTCAAATACTTCCTCTATCGGTTTTTTTTCTTTTAGTTTTATTATTAGTTGCTCCCGCGCAGAGTCGATATATTCTTTTGTAAAATCAGACAAATACTCTTTGATAAATCTTTCCGTATCTGGCGTCAATTCATGTGTTGTTTCTAAATAACTGGTTAAAACTGGCAGTAAATTTCTTTCTATATGTTCGGGTATATCCTTGTAAAATTCATCAATCCAGAGATTGAATTCTTTAAGCCCCTTTTTAACCGTCCTTCTACCCGCATTAACTTCGCGCCGAATAATCCGTTCAAACGCATCTTTAAATAATCGGTGATAGCTGGCGACCAATGATTTTGTTTCCTGTGGTTGTGGCATATTTGACGGTGGTAATAGTTTCACCGGCTTTTCCTTCTGATCAGCCGGAATCATATTGAGCGGTATTAAATACGATTTACCTTGTCCGTCCGGTAATGGATTAAGATTTTCCAATTCTCTGATGTCATCAGCCGAATACCAGCCCCATTGTCTGCCTATTGAGTATCCGGATTGCCGTGTTGCAAAATCGCCACGCAAAAGCCCCTCAATTACGAAGCCAATAAAATATCGTTTCCGTTCAGAATTACCTAATAATTGCCTGCCCTGTTCTTGTTCCCAAAGGGTAAGCCACGGCTGTAAACAGTAAACCACAAATTCAATTGATTGTTGTTCAATATTGGAAAATGTCGCTTTCTCAAGGTCGCCAACTAAATGAGGCGGTACCCCATACCAACGTGCTATATCGGCTATCTGAAATTTTCGAGTCTCTAAAAATTGAGCATCCTCCATCGGCATGCCAACATCATTTGCTTTCATTCCCTCTTCAAGCAACATAAATTCATGTGATTTTCCCAAGCCCTGATATTTTTCTTTAATATCGGTTTTTAGATTCTCATGCGCTTTTGGCGATAACTGCCCCGGATGCTCAATTATCATTCCCGGATGTAATCCTTTCCCAAAATAACGTGATCCGAATTGTTCTGTCGCTAAACCCAGTCCGATTGATTCCCGCGCATGTTCGATAATTGAATATCCTTTCACTCCGTCATAACCAAAGCCAGGGATATGCAAGACTTCCCATGACTGTAATTGCCTTTTGTTTTTGCCGCCGAAGTTATACCAGTATTCAACTAAGTTTTGTCCGCCAACTTTTAGTTCCATACGGTCGGGGCGTAATATCCAGAGTGAATCAATGTTACCATCACCCTTATACGTAATCCATGCATAGGCGTTACCCCAAGTGAGCAGATGTCCCATCAGTGTTTGACGGAATCTGAATGCCGTCGTATAGGGATTAGGAAGGTCATGCAGGAGCGTATATAGATTATGATTATAAGCCACTTCCTTCCCCTCAGATAACCACTTATAAACTTTACAGGGTAGCATACCGACCGTATTTGACAAAAGATTCACGCATCGAAAAACAGCCGAGAAGTTAAGCGCAGAATTTTCCGAAACCTGAACGCCGGCGTTCGATTCAACCCCACCGTTTACCCAATCAATGAGCCACTTTTCAGGAGTCGCAACTCCCGACCTGATTAAGAAACTTATAATCGAATTAAGAAAAGGAATTTTCAAAATGTTAAAACTCCCCTATCTTCATAAACACTTTTTCGCTGTCCTGGCTTTCTCATCATCCGGTCAATCCCATTAATGAGCGCAACAACCCCATCTATTTTCTCAATAGATTTTTCTTTGTCAGGTTTAAGATTGCCAGCCGGATCCGTTTTTGTCATAACATTATTCGCCATCCACCGTAAAACAGGATTATTAAGATGATTTAACTCTTGACCAACCACTATTTTTTCAAGTTCCTTCGTGGGCGCGGTCATTGATAGAAAACCTTGACGAACCGGAACAACTAAAAAACCATCGTCTTGTAATTGCAACACTAATTGAGTCGCATTGTAGGGATCATAACCCATTTCGATAATCTCATACGTCTCCCCGATTTCACGGATTTGTTTCCGGATAAAATCATAATCAATAACATTCCCCGGCGTCGTGGTAATAAATCCTTTCGATTTCCAAATGTCATACGGCACCCGGTCACGCTCAACCCTTTTCCGCATATTTTCTTCAGGCAGCCAAAACCAAGATAAAACAATAATTTTATCATCTTCCCCTTGCTTTGGAAAAATCAAAACAAATGCTGTGATATCAAGCGTACTAGACAAATCGAGACCTCCAAAACACTGCCTTCCTTTTAATTCTTCGAGATAAATTTTTTCATGGCAGGCGTCCCACTGCGTCATATCAATCCATTTAACAGATTGCTCCGTCCATTCGTCAAGATGAAGGCGCCGGAAGGTATTTACATAAGAAACTTTTTCGCAGGCTTCTTTGAATTCCGAGCGCATATAATCCCATTTTTTTGCGATACCTAAATTCGGATTTGCTTTAATCCAGATTTTATCATCGTGCCAGTCATCAGCTTCGTCGATTGAGTAAATCAAACCAAACCAAGAATCATCATCTATAATACCATTTAATATTTTTTCCGAATAATCATGCTGCTCCCAGCAAACTGAATGCCGGTCAAAACCTGCGGTCGTGATTGCCAATAGAAGCGGCTGCCTCCGAGAACCTAAAGCGGTATTAAGTACATCCCACATCTTTCTTGTCCGATGTGCATGCAACTCGTCAATGATAACACCATGAGGATTTAAGCCGTCCATCGTATTGGAATCAGCGCCTAATGGCATATACTTTGAGGATGTGCGTTCACAAACAATAGAGTTATGAAAAATCTTAGCGAACTTCATCAACCCTTTTGATTTCTTGACCATATTCACGGCTTCATCATGCACAATTTTCGCCTGATCAAGTTTTGTAGCAGCGGTATAAATCTCGGCGCCGATTTCTTCGTCCCCAAACAATAAGTAACATCCTTTACCAGCTTCGGCGGTCGATTTGCCATTCTTCCGTGCAAGTTCCCGGTATGCCTTTTTAAACCGGCGCAGTCCCTGATCATTCTTCCACCCAAAAAGACTATATAATTCAAAGACCTGCCATGGTTCAAGTATGAATGGTTTTCCAGCCCATTCACCCTTTGAGTGCTTCAGATATTTTTCAAAAAATTGACAAACATGATTTCCAGCAGGCTCATCAAATAATAAACCCCGATCCTTTCCGGAATCGAGGTCTCTTAAATGCCGTTCGACAGCCAGCCTGACTAATTTACCGGTGATAATTTTTCCGGACGTTACGCCGTCAACATAGGTTTTATATTTTTTCTGAATAGTCTTATCTAGTTTATCCATTATAATTTAATCGCCTTCCCGCCGGTGAATTGCTGCCAGCGTTCGATGATTATCGAACAATAGTATTCTTCAATTTCCATCATTCGACATTTGCGGTTTAATTGTTCGCAGGCAATAAGAGTACTGCCAGAGCCGCCGAACAAATCAAGAATAGATTCATTTTTTAAAGAATATTCCTGAAGTATGTCGATTAACAATTTTATGGGTTTTTGTGTTGGATGAATTCTTTTTTTTAAATCTTCGCCTTTATCTTTTAATAATCCTCTCCATTTACAGCGAAATATTCTTGACGGTTTTTTTAGATTAGTCCATATATACTCACAATCGGCAAAATTATTTTGTATATGGTCTTCTCCTGTCTTATCCCAACAAATCCAACAACCGGAATTATTTAATTTATTGGCATAATAATTACCGCCAAATAAGAGCAATTGCTTTGATAATTGAAACAAAAAGTCGGGATTAAATTCAACATCATCATTTTTGATTGGCATATAATAATTAGCCTTTACCCATTTACCACCCCCGACTTTTCCAAATTTTGTTTTACCACCACCCCCGACTTTTACAATATTTATCCCATACGGCGGATCAGTAAAAACCATATCCACTTTTTCGCCCGCCATTAATCGCTCAACGTTTTCTTTTTTCGTACAATCTCCGCATAAAAGTCGATGGTTTCCTAATTGCCAAAGGTCGCCTGTCCCGACAAATGATTTTTTAGGTTCGGGCACATCATCGGGATCAGTATTCCCCGCCTTCGACGGATATAAATTTAAATCTTTAAGAATGTCATCTAATTTCAATTCGCTGACCAGTTCCGCATCACTTATAAATAAATCATTTATCATCGCTTCGACATCGCTCGTGAAGTCTCCGGTAATATGCGGATTATTCAATGTTAGATTTAAAGTCTTTTCTTCCTTCTCGGTCAAGTTGACCTCAACAACGTCAACCTCATTGATTCCCTGTTTCTGCAATATTTTTAATCTTTGATGCCCGCCAACTACATTTTTTGTTTTCTTGTTGAAAACTATTGGCTGGACGTTCCCGAATTTTAAAAGAGAAACAGATAAACCTTTTAATGCGGATTCTGATATTTTTCGGGGGTTGTAATCGGCAGGCTTTAAATCCGTAATCAACATTCTTTTGAGTGTCGTTTTATGGTTATTATTGGGCATCAGCCAACCTTAAAAATGTTTCGTCGTCATCTAAGCCCTGTGGCTTAGTAAGTAATATCTTGCTCCGGCTCGATGGTGTCATTCCGAATTCGGCGCAGAGATTGCGAATATTAAACATTGCTATTTCGGCAGCCCTGAAAAGTGGGTTTATCATTATGTTGCCAGCCGAACCTTTGACCAGCATCGAGGTTTTTTGTAACTTATCCCGCGCCTCAATCCATTGCGACCAGTAAACACAGTATGCAACCAGCGCAGCGCGGTCAATTGTGGAGAGTAAACCGAGAGCATAAAGTTCTTTCGACATTCGCTTAAATTCTTTAACCGCTTCTTTATCGTCTTTTAAGCGAGAAGGAAAATTCGGAATACCGGCTTTCGCCTTAGCTCCATGATCTTCATACCATTTCAAATCTAATTTTGAGGGATTGCCGGAGAGCTTGTGAAGTTCAAGAGGTTTACGTTTCGGACCGCGCCGCATGTTTTAATCCTTGTTTTTGTGGTATTATACTACATTACTGCCACTTTGTCAAGGATTATTTACGGTTTTGTCATAACTTCCGTAATTTGTGAGAAGGT
>ERZ1292632.728-Hain-H43-01um-R2-728-length-36247-cov-6_pt1 | contig 36247 bp, 79 predicted proteins | sample MGYA00564407_ERZ1292632 | MGnify/ENA primary metagenome ERZ1292632 (study PRJEB36523, sample SAMEA6512637) | groundwater metagenome | collected 2019-01-08 | study: AquaDiva: Metagenomics assemblies of 32 groundwater samples | reverse complement strand
GAAGGCCCGCAATCGACGAAACATCCATGACATCGACGGTCGCTTCGTCAAAAGAAATCGTCCGAAGATTCTGGGTGAGCTTCGCTACCGTCAAGGCCGTCTGAGCGACCGATCGAGTCTTGCAGACCTGCCAGTTGTCGCGCTGCCCAACCGACAAATCGTAGGTGAGAAGATTCTGAATCGCAGCCATTATCCGACTCCCGCGTAAGTTGATCCGCTGGTCGAGCGGATGCTGTAGTCCATGTAGCGCCCGTCAGGGTCGCCCATCATGCCGACCGTGCGTTCCGTGAGCGTCGAATTGTCCTCGCCGATCGCCACCGCCATCGCCATATCCGCCAAGTCCCACTGCGGACCGCGACCACCGTTTTTCTTCGCCTCCCCGACCGCCCGGCACATTTCGATCATCAGTTGCGAAATCGCAGGACCGCCAAGCGGGTAAGGGTTCGTGGCGCTCAGCTTCCCGATGATGACCGCGTATTCGTAGGTCAGCACGTAGGCATCGTCGGGTGTCGGATACAGCAGCATCTCTTGCCGCTGATTCGACCCCGAGGTCTGCGCTCGCCACCGAACCGTGTAGAGCCACGGTTGGGCTGTCTGACTGGATTGTTGCAGCCGCTTGCGGATGTCCAGCGGCGAGGTTCGCTTGATATGCGTGAACCCCTCGTTTGCCGCATAGGTGATGTCGCCCTGCACTGAACCCACGTCGGCCGGGAGGGTGTAGTCGTTGTCGCTCGCAACCGTCGTCAACGTCGTGGTCGAGCGCTTCCAGCTCCACAACGAGGCCCGCTGGATGTACCGATACGCCTCCTGAACGCTCTCGTCGAGCCAGCGAATCTCTTCGGTGGTGTATTGCGATTCGTCCGATCCGTAGTTCGCTGCGATCGCGCACTCGCGCACGAAGTCCTCATACCCGGCAATCAAGCTGGGCGGCTGTTCGGCGAGATTGAAGAGGATCGCAATCATCAGACTTCAATGTACGAAATGCAGCCCTGGGCGTTCGGGGAAGTTCCGGCCAACGACAATTCGAGCAGCACTCCCGAAGTCGTCTCAAACCAACCCACCGGGTTGAACGGCATGGAAATCGGAATCACCGCGCCAGCCGCAGCCGCGTCACAGAACGCACCCGTGAGGGCCGTTCCCGCCGCGCCGGACTTGAAGGTGTAGGTTTCGTCGCCGGTCTGACATTCGAGCGTCAGGACCGCCGCCAGAACCCGAATCTTCTTCGCCGCCACCGCCGCAACCAACGTCCCAGTAGCCGTCAGGTTGATGACAGCGAACTTCGGAACCAGCCCCAAGCCCGCCAGCATGATGTAATCGGTCGCGTGGTAGGCCGCTGTGGGCAGCGGACCCTTGACGGTGGTGCTTGCTTCCTGCACGTCGCCGCTGTTGGTGCCGTCCGGCCCGTAGATCAGCTTCGCCCGCTGGTACTTGACCGACGAAATCTCATCGGCCCCGATCGTTTCGGTGCCGCCGGATGTCGAGACGGAGATATTGTCAGCCATGCTACGCTCCTACGGGTTCGAGTTGCTTGCCGCGCGGGACGATCTTCGCCCGCTCTTTCGGCACATCCACGACAGTAGCTGGTTCCGCCGCCGTCAGAGTCGGGGCCGTCACGAACGCAGGCGGCGACAGATGCCCATCCAGCCGCATCTTCAATTCGTCAATCTGCCGCCGCTGGTTGGCCAGCAAGCAGATGATCGGCCAGTCGTTGTCCGGCACGTTGTTGATGCCCTGGTAGTGTCCGAACTTGCGGAACATCTCCACGGCCTCGTCGTAATACTTCGCATAGTGGGAAGGAATCGAACGCGGGTCTTCGCCGTCTCCCAGCGCCTTCACGAACAAGCCTTGCACGCCCTCAAAAGCCATAAATCCTCCACAACAGGGACGGGGGCCGTATCTCAGACCCCCGCCCCAAGTTTGAACTACAGAGTCGCGCCGACGCGACGTTGCGCCACGCGAATCCAGTCGATTTGATTGTCGCCGGGCGTTGTCCCGGTCGCGTTCAACACTGCGAAAATCCAACCCAAACGAACGTCGTTCGGGAAGTCCGTTCCGGCGGCAGACGGAACCGAATAGGTTGTCCCCAATTCGAGTCCGTTCTTGTAGAACCGCAGAACGTTGTCTCGCTTGCGGTTGAACACCATTCCGAGCTTGACGTAGGTGTCGGCCACCAGCGTCACGGCGTCGGCCTGGAGCGTCACCTGTGTCACGCCGTTGGCCTTGTAGATGGTGTCCACGGCGTCGCCGTCGCCTTCAAGCCGATGGAAGCCGACGAGATTCTGGTCAGCAATCGTTCCAGCGGCGGCGATCGGGGTGATGGCCGTCATGGCCACGTCTTCAATCAAGCCCAGGAAGAAGCCGTTTTTCGTGTCGGCGATGGTCGATGCCTTGACTCGGCCCTCGAAAATCAACTCTCCGGCATCCTGGATGATCTTGTACGGGTACAGACCGCGAGCCACGGACGATCCTTCGTTGTCGCCGTCACTGCCCAGGGTCCGCACCCCGCCCTCAGCATCCACGGCGGTAAAGAGACCGCCGGTGTCACTGAACACCCGGTAGCCTTGGAACGGATCGACCGTCGTCGGAATCGCCTCCGAGGTGTAGACCGCGTCGGCGAAATCGGCGAAATCGTGTCCGAACCAAAGGCCGGGCCGATTCATTTCCGCGTCGCACTGCTGCCATAGAGACGCGCTTGGCAATGCGGAATTGTCTCCGGTAGATGTTGCGCCCTGGTAGGCGTCAATTGTCCCACTCATGCTCAGTCTCCTTCTTAGGTGGTCGCAACCCAGTTTTCACGGGGCGAACAACAGACCAACTGGGTCTCCAGCCACCGCGCATGGGTGGTGTCCTGCGGAGCCGACCGATCCGGCGGGAACAACTGATCCTTCATGTTGTACGCCGACTTGGTGGCCAGATACCAGGTGTTCCAATTCAACCCGAAGATCGGCGACTTGTTGGCCGACGAGTACATCGTGATGAGGTCGATCGCCGGGACGTAGTACCACGGAAGCCGATAGGTAACGGTGTCGGTCAACCGAGCGCCGAGGTCGCTGGTGTTCTGGTCGTTTTGCTGGCGAGCCATCTTCGCCCGTTCCAGGTAATTGGCGATACCCGTGTAGATCGCCCGATCCGGTGCGCCCGTGATTTTGTCGGGATGTTGCACCGGAGCATCGAACGCCGTCTTCAGCGAGGCGTGACCGATCTTGTCGATCAGTTCCGCGTTGAACGACGTGTACTGGAAGTTGTAGTTGCCCCATTGCTGGTAGGTGACGCGCGACAACCCGCCCGGACCAGCCGTGTAGCTGGCGTGGTTCAGGTTGATGAAGTCGCCGTTGCCAGCGTAGTTGCCGGCGTAAGCCGGCGTTCCAACCGATTCCGGGTTGCACCAAATCCAGTAGCGGAGCGGGAAAGCCGTCTCTTCGTTGGTCGAAGCCGGGACAGCGCCCCAGCCCCAATCCTCGAAGGCGTCCACCCAATCCTGATCGTCGCCGAGCCGACGCGAGGTGGTGAGGTCGGTAATCTCCTCAGCACCCTTGCAGGCCTCCAACTCCCGCATGTTGATCGACCAGTGCGTACGGCACATACGCCACGGCAAGGTGACTTGCCGCTGGTAATCGCGCCGAACCACGTTGATGGGGGTAGTTTCACGAACCCACTGGAACGTGTTACCCTTCGCCACCTGCACGTTGAACGTGAAGGTGGTACCGCCGTTGCCATCGACCACATTGGGAAGACCCCAACGCAGCTTGTTTTCCGTCGCGTACTGCGCCCTTCCCATCAAAGCGGGGAAGAACGTGTACTGCGCTTTGGTGTTGCTGAGGTTCACAAACTGCTTCCGCCCGTAGTGCGGAATAGCTTGCGTCAGCAACCCCTCATGTGTTTCCCAGGTTGCCATTTGGCACTCCTATGAAAGAAGCGGATTAATCCCGCCGTTTTGCATGAACATGCTCTCCAAGGCCGCCAGCCGATACTCGTAATCCTCGCCGTTGGTCATCCGATTCTTGGGAGGAGCCAGCGAGGGAGTCATCCGCTGCGACGACCGTGGTGCCATGCCCGGCAAAGTGGCGTGACCGTTTCCGTTTTGTCCGTTGTTTCCGTTGTTATTGGCCCGAACGGAGCGCAGCATCGCCGCCCCTTCGGCCATTGCTTTGGACCAATCGACCATGTGTTCCGGGACGCGCTGGGCTTCCGCCCGAATCGCAATCAGCGGACCCAACTCCTGCCACGTTTTCGCGTGCGGAGAGGTGGGGTTCATGGCCTCCGACGGCTTGCCGAACTCTTCGGTGAGTCCGACCGACGCCGCCACTTGGTCCAGCGAGAACGCGGCCTGCTGGGCTTCGACTGTTCGGGCGGTGGCAGCGCTTTGCTGGTACGCACCCTTCAACTCGGCGTTTTCCTGATACAGCCGAGTCATCTCCTGGGACACGGACGCTTTGAACGTGTTCAGTTGTCCGACCAGTTCCTTGAACGGGCCGATTTGTTCTGGTTCGAGAGCCGATTCGTCGATCTTGAGGTTGAAGTCCGCGAACTTAGGGGTCGGCGGAGCTTGCGGCGGTGGCGGTGGTTGACGATCGGGCTGAGTTTGCTGGTATTGCGGGCGCATGGCCTGCATGGACGCCTGCCGACCCACGACGGCATCGTAGAGCATGCCGGGGGTGGGGAACGACGCAATCTCTTCCGGCGAGTAGTGAACCCCTCGCGCCAACTCCTCAAGCTGCGGCGAGAACTTCGGCGCGGAGGTTTGGGCCGTGAGCACTGGCGGCTGTCCGTCGGCGGACGGGGGCTGGCCGGGCGGTGTCGGCGGGGCAAACCTTCCGGTGGCGGCGTCGCGCACCATGTTCTTCGCGGCCTGCTGCTCGGCAGTCGGCTGCTGGCCCTGCGGATTCTGCGGCTCGGTTGGTGTCGTTACAGGTAGTGGATTCGCTGGTTCGGCCATGATCTTCGATTCCCAAAAAGAAAACGGGACCACATCGTTTCCGACGCGGCCCCGTGAATGGGCATCGCAGATTCACGCTGCTCTCCGGTGATCAACCGGATTCAGCCGATCAAGTTCCACGTCGTCCCCGACGTGGTCCCGATTTCGAGTTTTCAGTCTACCACGTTTTCGTGGCTGTCAATACTCCTACCGATTGTAATTCGTGAACGTCGGGCCACGGTACTGACTCACGATCCGGGGCGTCAGGCCGACGCCGGTGTTCTGTCCGGGCGCGTAGCGGGTCACGCGCGCCGGGTTGAAGTTCGGGGTTCGATTCGCCAGGCCGTTTCCGGCGAGCGACCAGCCGGGCCGTGCGTTGCCGAAAGCATCGGTCACGCCCTGCTGGGCGAGCCACGAGTTGTTCGTGGGACCGACGTTCGCCGATCCTCCGACGCCGGGCTGCCAGCCTGATTCGAGCTGCGATTGCGTCGGTCCCGGCAGAGAATGCGGCTGCAAAGTTCCCGGAAGCGGCTGACTTGGTGTCGGCGGCCTGGCTGGCAACGCTTGCGCTTGCCCATAGGGAAACGCCGGGTTGTACGGCCCGGTGGCCGCCTGCCGCTGGCCGAACATCGAACGTAGAAACGATCCGAAATCGAACGGCTGCTGCTGGCCGCCGCGATTCTGGTTCATCGCGCCCCACCACTGATTGAAGGCCGAGTTCGCTGCCATGCTCTACCCTTTCACGAAATCGCCCGGTGCGGGGTATCCGTAGCTGGCGTCATGCTTGCACCACTTGTGCGCCTTGAGCCAAGCAATGTCATGGGCCTTGCTCGTGAAATGCGGCAGAGCAACAGGTCCACGCACAACGTAATCCGTCGGCACGCCAAGCTCGGCGTCGAGTTTCTTCGCCGCGTCCAGTTGTCGCAGCGACACACCCCGCGAGGTCGAAACGAAGTCCGTCCAGATGTCGCCGCTCCGCTGACTGCCTTGCTCGGCGGCGTAGTCACGGTGCAGCGTCACGCCCGCAATGACGAGTTCTTTCGGCGCGTCGCCCATCTTGCACTGGTGTTCCCAGACGGGACCGCCGTTCAAATCCGAGTATACGTATGTGGCCATTACTTCGCCTCTGCCAACTTTCCAGAATCCCAACCATCCACGAACACCGAACGGCAAACGTCGCCATTCTCGCGGCGTGCCCAGATGATTTCTTCCAACGTCCGCGCCGCCGACGAATCGTCCGGCTGGACGTAGTGAACCCGCCGTTCGAGCATCTTACCGACGCCTGGACATCCGACCGTCGTTACCATTACGCTTTCACCAGCTTGAACTCGCCAGCCCGGCACTTTTCGCACAAAACAAAGGTCTTGATCGGCTCACGATCCCCGGAGGATTCGTAGTTTGGGATGTCTCGCATCTCGATCAACCTCCACTGCTCGCCGGGCTTTAACCCTTTTCCGTAGACATTCGACTTGGAGTGCTCCGTAATGACTTCCTCGGTGTGGCCACAGAGGTCGCACTCGTGCTTGACTATTGTCGTGATTGCTCGTCCCATCTACGCTGCCGCCGCCTCCATTGAACTTTGCTGCCCGCGACCGAACGACCTGAGAAGCTCCATATTTTCCCCGGAACCGTCCGACTCGCTGCGCCGCGTGTAGTTTCCGTTCGGCTTTCCGGCCTGCCCGAACGAATCCATCGGAGCGGTGCCATTTCGTGGCCCGACAAGTTGCATCAACCGCTGCGGGTCTTGGTTGAGAATCAAGCAGTCATAAAGCTCCGGCAGGTCGCGGTACTGCGCCAGCGTCCTCACCACCGCCTCCACGTCGATCGAAATCCCCTGCGCCATCATCATCGGCATGTAGCCGCCCAACACCTGCAACGAACCAAGCAGATCGGCGAGCCGACCATCGGGCGTGCGACCACGGTAGCTGTACGGCTCCACCGTGACCTGCGACTTCATCTTCTGGATCATGGCCCGCTTGGCCGGTGTCCACTGCGATGGATACCGGATGCCGCTCTGGCCGATAGGCTTCCACAAGGTCTTGACCGTCTTGGGATCGCGGATGTTGAACCAGTAGGCGTCGCCGACCGCATCCTTGGTGAACTGATACACCACGCCCGCCAAGTCCTGCATGTTCGCGTTCGCGGCTTCGGACATCATGCGATCCTGTCCGAGCGTGGGGGCCGGTTGCCCGACCCCGAGAATCTGGTCGAGTCCGCCGACCGCGTAGCTGAATAGCTTGCGGGCCAGTTCGCTCATCGACACGGTGTCGGGTGCCGCTCCGCCGACGTGCGCCCACCGCAGACCGCCGTGTTCTTGCAGCACGCTCTGCAAATCCACCGCATCGACCATATCTTTGGCTTCGTCCTTGGACGCGGAATTGTATAGCAGCACCCCCTTGGCCATTTGCTGCTGACGAAGCGAACGGGCCAGCAGGACATTCGTGGCGCGGTGCAGGCGATACACGTCCTGCATGGGCGCTTTCGGGTACGGGTGACCGGGCGGCGCGCCGTAGTGCAGTAGGCGAATCGGGCCGTGACGCGGGCCGTTCCACGGCTCGCCCATCAGCTTGAGGTCCGGCTGGTCGCACGGCCATACATAGATTTTGTTGCTGCGACGATCGAACACGCGGTACAACGCAACGTAGTCGTGAAGCTCGGTTCGGAATCCACCGCTCGCCCGCTGAAAGTTCGCATCGTCGTCGGACGGGCCGCTCAGTCGTCGGGCCTGTACTTTCTTGACCGCTTCTTGGTCGTACCAGGGATGTTCCCGAATGTCGATCAACGGCTGATAGATGCGGCGGCCAAGATAATCGCCGTCCTGCATGACAGTCGAGCCGCAGTCCCACACCAAATCAGGGAACGGAACATCTTCGAGACACAGCTTCATCTCCATGCCGTTTTCGGTGCCGACGTAATCGGCGGTCATATCCAACGCGCCGACCGAGTAGAGCGACTGGTCCACCACACGACAGACAGTGGCACCAAAGTTCGATTCCTCGATCGTCTCGTTGAGGGCAATCTGACCGTCCTCGATCTGGGATTTCCATTGCTCGACTTGAGTATTCACGAGCGCGCGCGGATCGCGCATGAACAGTGACCTGGACATGGCACGGTGGGTCATGCCGATCAAGTTGAGTGGAGTGTCGGGCGCGGGCGAGATGAAACGCGGGTAATACTGCCCCATCGACGCATCGACGAGCATTTGATTTAGGCGGCGGTACGGCTCGGTCCGCTCCACCGACCAGCGGACACATTCACTGAGCCTTTCGAAGTGTCGATCGCGTTCAGCCATGACAGAGAAGCGCCTCTCTCAAGAGGTTGTCGGCGGCGTCGCAAGGCACGTTTCCGTCGTATTCCGCAATAGCGTAGGACATACTAAAAATCTCGGGCGTCCGTTGTAACTTCTGCCACGCCCAGATGCACGGATAACACCACATCTCGCCGGTTTTCTCGAACTGCGATTCATCGGGGCATGTGGCAATCGTGCTGTCTGAACCACACACCCGACACAAAAAACCGTAAGCCATGACCCTATCCTGCGCTTGTTTCCGTGGAAGTCAACTAAATAAGCTGCGCTTCCCGTTCCTTCGCCCGCTCCAACTGCCGCATGTGCCGAACCGACCCGTAGGGTGCGTACGGCTCCTCTTTTTTGGGGTTCGCTTTCATCTCCGCCAGCCGAATACAACCCAGCACGGTCGCGGTCGTTCGGTCGCCGTGATTCTCCCGCGCACCGCTGGGGTCTTCCTTGGTCTGAGACGCCGCATGGATGGGTGCCCCGCCGGTGGGGTTGTGGTTGTAGTGCCGCATCTCGTCCGTCACCTCAACCGAACGCTCCACATACGACCCGTCCCACAGCATTTTCTCGAACGAACCCCACGGACGGCGGTTCTCCTCCGCGTTCTTGGGCCGAACGTAGCCGGGCTTGACCCCGCCGTCGCTGGCGACCCGGAAGTAGACGTTCTCGCGGATACCGTAATCGTCCACCACCACGCCAATCATATCGGCCCCAGCCGCCCCGGCGTCCGCGATGATGTAGGCGTTGCCATCCTTGCCGCAGAACCAACGAGCAGCCGCCACCACCATCTCGGCGAACTTGTGCGCCCGTAGCCCGTGGGTCACGAATTGCCCCACCTTGGCACCCGTCATCACCGAAAGGACCGCAATCACGCTACAGGACGCCCCGCGGCCCTTGTCGTCGGTCTCACCGGACGCCACGTCGATTCCGAAAATGTAGTGGTCGTCGCGTGGCGGGTTGCCCTCGGCATCAAAGTTGAGCCACAGCTTCCATCGACCGCCGGGATGATGCTGGAAACCGATCGGCCAGGGCTGGGAACGGCCTTTTTCATCCGAATCCACGCGAAAGTCCAATTCTCCACACATTATCGGATCACGGACAGTTCCCGGCTCCGATTTTGTGCCGATCAGGAGGTCAAAAAGCTCGGCCTTGAAGTACGCCCCACCTGTCTGGGTCTCGTCGGCCCATATTTCGTCGTTGGCCAGCACGGGATCGTAGCCAATGCGGGCCAATTCCTTGGCCAGCCACGGACTCCACCGGCTCCGGTCGCCCTTGTCGGCGTCCCACACCATTCCGTCAGCATGAAGAGGGTGCATCCACCAATTCAGCTTGATTTGCTTGATCGGAGCGCGACCGAGCATGGCGTGGGCTGTCATGGGGCCGGACGGCGACGAAAACCAGAAGTGACAGAGGCTAGACTGAGACGACGAACCGATGATCTTGCCGCCGTTTTCCGTGTGGGCATGCTCGTCAAACGCCGTGGCAAAGTACCGACCGCCACGACCCCAATCGGGGTTAGCCGACTCACCCTCAATGAGCGACCCGTTCTCCGGGTTGGCAATCCGCAGGCCGGTCCGAAACGGCTTGGCGCGAGGCTCGTACCCACGCGGCAGCAACCACGACGGCTGGTGAAGGTGCAGGAAGTCGATCTTGCCCATTAGGGTGGACCACTGACCGGCTTTCGTAATCACGCCGCCGCGATCGTCGGTGGTGCCGTCAACCTCATCTTCCTTGCGGGAGCCGAGCAGCATCTGTCGGTAGGGGAAAAAGTGCCAAGCATGCTCAAAAAGCGTGTCGATCATCCACGTCACGCCCATATCGCGGGGCTTCACGATCCGGCAGTCCTCCTGCCCGTCATGCAAGCACTTCCACAGCAGCGTGAACGCCTCAATTTGGAAGTCGTAAGGCAGAAACGGAACCGGCTTGGGGTCTTCCTTCGCCTGGAAGATGTTCACGAACGTGCAGAGGTAATAGAGGAAATCTTCCTTGCAGCGCTTGCGAAGCTGGTCACGCTCCCACTCGGAAGTGGTGGACCAGACCTTCACTCGGTAGACGAGATTTTGCTTGGGTTCGAGGGGGCAGAGACCTTTAGAAAAGTGGGGGAAAAAAACAGCTTGCCTCGCTTCGAGGTCTTGGTTGATTATGCCCCATTTGCTCAAGGACAAACACTCCAACACTCACCGTCAACAGGAAGCCGATTCATGAAAACCGAGAAATCCTTCAAGTCCAAGTCGAAATCCCCATCGCAGTCCAGATGCACAATCCGAGGATCAAAACCCGGCGTGTTGAACGGACCAGGACCGGTCATCAGTGAGGTGAAACAACACAAAAGCGAAAACGCCAGGCCGCCCATCAGTTCGACGCGCCTTCCGCCAACTCCATCTCCGAACGGAGCATCACAATGAACTCCTCAACCATCGAACGGCTCAGCACGAAAACCGTCGGACAACCCACGAACTGAACGCCAATCGACGGGCAAGACAACGAAACCCCACGCGTGTACACCACTGGGCCAACCAGAACGCCGCCGGCAGGAATCAGGAAGTCCCGGTCTTCGACAATTGGACGACCAACCATCACGAACCCTCCCCCAACCGCTCCCGCATGCCAGCCAACAACGACTCGTCACGATCCCCGCCAGCCGTCGAAGACACAACCTCATCACCCCTATCCTCAGGGATCGGACTACCCTTCGGAACCTTACCCGCCGGAGTACGCAACGACCACATCCGCTCCCAAAACGACTGCCGCAACTTGTCGTTCAACTTCAAGTCCAACCACATATTACACGCCGTCACCGACGGAGAACGACCAAAATCAGGCTTCACCAAGTGCAGGTTAGACGCCACCCACTCCAACTCCCGACTCTGGGCCGCAACCTTCGGCAAATCGTTCTGATCCGCCGCCCGAACGATCCGACGACGACACTCACCCTCATCAACAGACCCCTCAGCAGCGTCAACGCAAACATCCGAGACCTCGCCACTAACACCCTCAACCAACCCATCCTCATCGACCATCCCCAACTCCATCCCAATCAACATGTACGCCTCGTCAGTCGTGAAACACCCGTGCTTCTTCAAAAAACCCACCCGGTCCCGAGCAATCGCCCAAACCGAATCGCCGCGACCCTTCGAAACCGCCCTGAAAAACCGATTTTTGAACGAAGCGCCAACCACCGGAATCGACCGTTCACGACGCAACCGCTCCAGCCGATCCAAATACACCGGCATCACAGACAACACAATCTCAGGATGGTCTCGACATGGCATGATTGCACCAAAATGACGACTACGGACGGGGTACTAGTACGGTACCGTGCGCCCGCGCGAGACCATAGACGGGAAAAATCGAAGCGTCAAGCGATGGTCCCATAGTCGAAAGATCGTCGAAACAGGGCCGAAAGAGCGAGGAAATAAGCGATTGCGCACGCCCGATAATAAAGGTTATGTTGCATTGACCAGTTATCGGTGCGTTGGCGCGCCTAGCCTCAGACATCGTATCACGGTTGCACGATGTCGCGCTATCGCTCGGACGCCGGCGACGCAAGCTAGGTCCACCGTCCCTATCGTGGTCGTGCGTTACGCTGGCTGGATTGAGGCGTATTCGCACGGTGTGTTGTGTTGACCCGGTATGAACGTCCAGCCCTTCGCCTCCATCATGGCTTGGTACGGTCCACCGTCGAAGGACTCGTCGTCGTCCATGTCTTCGAGTGTTGAGGCGAGGAACGTTGACCCGCATTTTTGACAGCGTTCGCGGTTGTATCGCGGGCCTTTGCGGACTGCGAAAGCCGCATAGCTGGCCTTGTGACCGCAGTCCTTACAGGAATACTCTCGAAAGCCTTGTTTTCTCGTTGTTCCGAACATTGTCTTAACCTCTTGACGTACATGCCCCCGCGATGCGTTCTTACTTGTTTGGGGCGATACGCTCTCGCCTCGCTCCGTGTTCGGGTCTATCCCGAATCTCCTCTCGGTTTACACGTTCGCCTAACGGGGCTGACGGTGCCGTACTTTGCACGGTCGTTGCAGGTCGTTCCTGCGGGTTCGGCGACTAGCTGCACGGCTTATCTTCCGAGGCCCGTGCGCCCCGATGCCAGTCCCGCGTACGGGCACCGCTGACAGCGGTTGAGGCGTTTAGATGTACTTCGCAGGCTATTTCGAGCCTGTTTACGCGCAGAGCCGGACGGCCCTAGGCTGGCTAAGGTCGTCGGGCACGATCCGGCGGTGATTCCATTGGCTAGCCAGCCGTGCGTATTCAATGATCCCTCGGTCCGGCTGTCAAGGGGCTGGCCACAATTTTCTGCCTCGCGCATCATAGGTACATCTTCGCTACATCTTAGGTACATCTTCGCGGCGTGCGTAACTCGTTATGTATCAACGTGTTATAAATAATCCAAAATAATCCTATTTTCATCTTGACAATCGTCCGACATATCGTATACTTCAGTTGTCGGGTGTTGGAAGCACTCGACGCGAGTCCTAACGAGAGGGTACGACGATGGAAACCGCAACAGTCAATCTGAACAAACCGAGCATTACCTACGACGGACGTTCAGTCGTCACGGCAACGTACTACGTCCAGCCTGGCGACGATTTCGATGATGCGCTCGCCGCGTGCCTTGGCGCTGTCGGCAAGTTTGACCGATCAAAACCCGGATCAACTTGGGGTTGTGACGGCGTTGGGTACTTCGCTCAAAAGCGCGAGGGTCGTATCTGTGTCCACAATTCCGGCGTTGGGCCGCGCAAGTATTCGCAGGGTCGTTTGGCAGTCTAACCCTCCCCCGGACCGCTGGGCAACCGGCGGCGAGGATGGACGGTTAGAACGAAAGGAAAGGTACGAAAATGCAACTGACCACGAGAGTGTATCGAAGCGGTTTGCGGATTGTACTCCGCGATGGACAGCCCGCAGGCTACACGCTGTTGCGCGGCGGGTACGTCGGCACTAGCGATAACCGAGCGGACCGCTGGTACATCGACCGCAACGATACCGATTGCCTAGATCGTCGCGGTCCTGGATATAGGACCGTTGGCGACGCATTGTCGGTACTGGCGGAGCGTATTGGTTAGAAAATCGCCCCGCGTCGTTGGAAGCGACCGGGGCCGGTCAACCAGAGAAGGGAATGGTCAACGTGGAAAGCATACACCGAAAGCCTAACGGAATCCACCGTTGGACGTTACGCGAAATTGTAGAAAAGCGGCTGGAGAATGACGCTTGGCTCTGGACGGATTGCGGCGACGGTCAACTAGAGCCGATCCGCTACGTCATGCCAACGTCATGGAACGTCGTTTGCGGCATGATATGCGGTCCGACCCGGACCTACCATTGCACTCCCGACGGCTACGCTTACACCTACGATTCTGCCGAATCACGCCGAATCCACGAAGCGAATTGCAGGGGTTTTTTGCGCGATCGTCGGCAACACTTTGCGGCGCAACGGGCGGAAAGCGCGGTGCAATCGTGACGGCGATTTTCGAGCAATTCCGGCCTCAGACTTGGGAGCAAGTGATCGGGCAGGACAAGGCCGTTCGCGCGTGCAAGGCGCTAGCGGCGCGTGGATTCGGCGGACGGTGCATTGCGTTCGTCGGACCTAGCGGAGTTGGAAAAACAAGCGCGGCGAGACTCCTAGCGGCGGAACTGGCCGACCCGATGAACGTGGTCGAAGTTGATTCGCAATGGTTGACGCCAGCGCGAATCGCCGACCTTGAAGCGGACTTGTCGATGTTCGGACTCGGCGCGAAATCCGGGCGGGTGATTATCGTGAACGAAATCCACGCTTTGAGCGCGTCCGCTGTCCGTCAACTGCTAACGACGCTGGAGCGTATCCCCTCGCATTGTTGCTGGATTTTCACCACGACGCGGGCGGGGCAAGAGTTGCTGATTGAAGGGTGCGACGATGCTTCGCCGCTGCTTTCCCGCTGTTTGGTTATTGAGTTAGCGCAGCGCGGCTTGGCTGAAGCGTTCGCGGGAATGGTGCGGGCGAATATGGCATCGATCGGGATGGATGGAAAGCCGGTGGAATGGTACGTCCGGTTGGCGAAGGAATGTCGGAACAATGCCCGGATGATGTACGAGCGCGCGGAGTACGCGGCCCTTGCGGGCGAGTAATCGAGCCGTTTTCGGCTCGGGGAATGGAGGATTGAGTTATGACCGAAATTGCGAAGGAAACGAAGGACCGACTAAAACGCGCGGGGTTTAATGCCAAGCGGGTATCGGTGCGACACGAGCAGTATTCGATGGGAAGCACGATGCACGTCACGATCCGCGACCCGGAAATCAGGGAGTCACAAGTCCGCGAGCTTGTCCAGCCAGCGGAACGCATCGACCGATGCGAAATCACGGGCGAGATTCTCTGCGGCGGGAATCGGTTTCTCGACATCCGCTATTCCGATGAGGCGGAAGCGATCCGACGTAACCGGGTACGCGATGCCTGTGCTGCGGCAGTCGCGGAACTTCCCGACGACGACAACACGCTCCAGCCGATCGGCTCGACGGGATTGCTCGTCGGGCGCGGGGATCACAAGTACGGGTTCAAGGTGTTCGCCGATCATGCGTTGGGTCACGGCTGGTATTGCCGACACGCAAGCAATGTGGAGGGTGTAGTCGGAATCGTCGCGGACACGATCTAGCGACACCGACCGAACGCGCCGGAGTGTGAACGGCTCGCTGGTCGTGGCCGCATGGTGCGGACGCTGGAGGATTGAAAATGAACGAAATGACTGTCGGTCAGGGAATCGCAGCTTGCGGCTTTTTTTTGGCGTGCGGGATTGTCGCCGCTGCGTTTCTGATTGTAATTAGTTTTTCCAACAATAATCGTTGACCGGAAGGAAACTGAACCCATGACCGACCGACCGAAGATCGTGCCGAGGGAACCGAGGAAGCGCGGGCGTAAGCCGGTGGACCGCGACGAGTTTATCCGGCTGTGGAATATGGGCCTCAGTGACGCCGAGATTTCATCGGCGACCGGATTGAAGGAATCGAGCGTGGTGCGGATCGGCGCGAAGCTGATTGCCGAGCAAGAGGCCGAGGCCCAGAAAGCGAGGATCGTATGAGCGTGGAAACGAGCAAGGCGACAATTGGACACACCCCTACGCCGTGGAGTTTTGAGACTGTCAAGACGCAGGTCGGCCACGCCCACAAGCTGACTCCGATCAATGCGTGCCTCTACGTCGATCATCGGGACGCGGCAGAGAAGGACCAAAAGACGCTAGAGGCGGCGGCAAACATCAACTTGATTGTTACCGCCGTCAACTCTCACGCCTCGCTGGTGGCCGAGCGGGACGCTTTTATGGCGGCGCTATCTGAAATCGGGCGGCATGCAAACGACCCGGACGCGATGCGTAAGATTGCCCGCGCCGCCCTCGCCTTGTCGAAAGCAGGTGCAGAGCATGGTAACTGACAAAGCCGTGATCGTTCGCGGAAAGGCTGCTGCTGCGTTGGAACAGAACCATCCTGGCAAGGGTATTGCCATGTACGTCGAACGAATGCGAAGCACCGGCGATGCAACGGAGAAGTTTATCGCCCTTGTGGTTCGAGAAGCCGAAGCGTTGACCAGTGAGCGGCTTGCGAAAGCAGGTGCGGAATGAGACGGGTACGATGCAACGAATGCGGTCGGCTGCGAATGCCATCCTACATCTTCGATACCGATCAACAGGTCGGCGACAAACCGGTGTGCGTCGATTGCATGGACGCATGGGAACTGTCGGGCGGCCTGTCGAACCCCGTCGAACGGCGGGAGTACGCGAGGACGATTCGGGCGTTGGAATCTGAGGAGCCTGGATACTCTCGCGGGTTCCGACGACTGCTACGGCACGCGGCAACCCTTGTGAAAGCGGGTGCGGAGTGTTCGTAGACGATTGCCCGAGAGAGTTTTGTAAGGCTTGCGGCCATCCCTATGACGAACCCTTGGAGCCACGCCCGCCGGATCGGAAGGAACTGTGGGAGGCATGGTGGCGGGGGCTATTCACTGGCGGCGCGGCGGCGTTGCTGATATCCGAGTTGGTATCAAGGCTGCTGGGCGGTGGGCAATGAGCGGACAAAAGTGCAGAGACGGAGTACGGGGGGAGTATCACTGCGAGTTTTGCGAAGCGGACGAGTATGCCCGCGGCCTATCCGACGGACGCAAGGAGAAGCCGGCAATCCAGGTCGGCGAGAACCAGGTTGTATGCGTGGGCTGCCGGTGCGGGAGCCTGCTGGACATCACTGCGTCCATCGAAGCTGCTGAGAAGTCCGGCGCGGGTAAAGAGCGGGCGGCGATCGTGGCGTGGTTAAAAACGAAGTTTACCTTTGGTCATGCGCCAAAAGGTCCGCGATTAGCGAGTTGGATTGAAGAGGGACACCACTTGAAAGGCGGAAAATGAGCGGAGAAAAGAGCCACACCAGTGACGATCACGACTACTCGCAGGAGTTCATCAGCGGCGTTGCTGATGCGGTTGATAGGCAGAAAGCAAGTGAGCGACAGCCGAGCGTGTGGGCGATGAAGGCGGCAGAGGGGTGTCACGCGAGGCTACTTGGCGGCACCCTTGACCATCCGGCACTGAAAAACCTCACTGATACAGAGTTGGCGGCATGCTGTGCGATCATCGACGCGGCGTGGGAGGAACACCTTGAACAAAACGTCAAGTTGTTCTCATTTCAACGTGACATAATGCGAGACGCCAAAGTCTACGCCGCCAAGGTCGATGCGTTGGTCGCGGCGGCGAAGCGGTATCGAGACGCGGGGACTGTGACCACTGAATGGAACGACCTCGACGAAGCCCTCGCCGCCCTCGAAAAATAAAACCGGATTTTCCTCCGATTTTGTTTGCAAACTGCCGAAACGTGGTGTAGATTGTAATTGTCGAGCGCGGTTCCCGAACAAACTGACTAACCCTGGCCCTCACCTTCCAAGGTCGCGCTCGACACGCGGGGCCAGGCTTTTTGGAGAAAACGATGATGCACACAGAACCGCACATTCTGGCTGGAAAAGTAGCGACTCTTGCCACGAAAGGTCCGTGGGGCGAAGCTGGCGCTGTCTATCGCGTCGAGGATTGGTGGGACAGAATCAACGGCAAATCATTGCAGGATTCACCGGGAAACCCTGCGGTGCTGACCTACATGGCTCGCACGACCAAGCCGTTGAACGATGATGATGTGGTCTACGGAAAGGTCGGACCATACGGCCACATCGTCCACGTTTCTGAACTGACTTCCAACTGACCCAGCCAACGAAAGGGATGAACGATGGGCGAAACCTTGACCCGCACCGAGGAGCGAGAAATGCAGCAGTTGATCCGCAGTCACCTGATCCGCCACCCGGAACTCAAGGAACAAATCCTTGGCGACATCCTGACCCGCGTGCAGCGTGACGTGTTCGAGGAGCCGGACGAGTCGGACATCGACGATGAAGAACGTCGCCTCTGGGGCTTGGGCTACATGGATTAAGACCATCCCGACGGCCACGGACGGCCGCACTTTTCGAGGAGGAATGATGGCAAAACATGAGTGCGTTAAAGACTTCACAGATGGCAAGTTTTGCGGGCCAAACTGCAAGGTGTTTGCCGTCGAGTCAGCCGAGCGTGCGATCGTCGAGTATGTGATGAGCGCCGAGTTCTGGGCGTTGCCTAAATCCGACAGGATAAACGGGCTTGGCGATCTGTATTTGGCGACCCACACTGCCCGCCAAGCCCTCGCGGAGGCTTCCAAGTGAGCGACCAGGGACTCCCGCCGAACTCGAGCGGTAACGGGATGATACCAGTTGACGGCGACGGTGGCGATGCGACGTGTACGGCCTGCGGGGATTTCCACGAGATTTGCGACATGTGCGGATACGAGATGGATTGCGACAATATTTGCGCCGACTGTGAACCTATCTGCGAAGAGTGCGGCGAATACATGGTCGAGTGTCAATGCGACGACCACGAAAGCGAGGACGACGATGGCTGACGACTGGAAGCGGATCGAAGACTTGTCGGAAGTGTTGGAGCAATCGGTGCGGGCGATCGTGGACTACTGCAAGATGTTGACCGAACGCGAGCGGATGAAGCGGCTCCAGGCCGAGGACCGGATCGCGGACATGGAAGAGGAAATCTGTAGGCTGAAAGGAAACCGATGAAGTACGAGGGACTTAGATGCGACGTTTGTTCGGCGTTTGAGGCGCACAAGGTGCGGATCGTGGTCACGGCGGACGACAAGCCGATCTACGACCAGACCTCCGACCTGTGCAACGGCCCGAAGGATTGCACGGAGCGGTTGCTGTCGCTGATCGCGCGTGGCCGCGTCAAGCCGACCAAGCGTTCGAAGGGGGGAGCCGATGGCACTCAAGGGTAAGTCACCTGAAAACCTGGACAAGCGATTCAAGGTGTTTCTGTACGGCGCGGCAGGTTCAGGCAAGACCCGCGCTGCCCTGCAATTCGGACGGAACTACCACATTGACTGCGAACGTGGGGCCGACAACTACGTTGACCTGTACAAAGCGTCGAACTCGGTGCGATTCCAAACGACGGATTCCGATGAGGTTATCGAGCAAATCAAGCTGCTGGCATCCGAGAAGCACGATTACCAGACCGTCACGATCGACCCGATTACCGTCGTCGAGAATGACCTGATTCTGCGGTCTGAAGATGCAATCGCCAAGGCATTTCGGGAAGGCGGGAAGAGTGAAGCCGACGCCGCCGCGAACGCCAAGGGCGATATGCGGGTCTGGCGTGACCGCGACCGAGTACTGCGGCGACTCGGAAACCTGCTGCTCAATCTCGATATGAACGTGATCCTTATTGCCCATGGCAAAACCGAATACGGCGACGCGATGAAGCGGCTCGGCACCACGTTCGATGCTTGGAAGCGTTGGATTTACATGTTCGACCTCGCCCTGGAAATCGAACGCCGCGGGGCGAGAACGGTTGCGATGGTTCGCAAAACTCGGATGAAGCAATTCCCAGACGGCGAAGCATTCGACTTCTCTTACAACGCGATCCGCGATCGACTCGGGGCCGCGATGGAGCGCGAGGTGGCGAAGATCGAACTCGCTTCACCGGAGCAAGTCGCCGAAATCAATCGGCTGCTGGCGGTCGTGAAACTCCCAGACGGAACCGTTGACAAGTGGATGGTCGCAGCAACCTGCGATTGCTTCGAGGATATGCCCGCCGACAAGGTGGCAAAGTGCATCCAGCATGTCCAGAAACTTCTAGGCTCGAACGGAGATACCAAGTGAAGTTCAACCACGAGGACGCCAACGCGAATCTGATCCCTAAGGATACCTGGTGCGACGGCCTGATTGTTGAGTCGATCGACACCACATCCAAGAAGGGCAACGAAATGATCGTCGCCACGTTCCGGCTATGGGCACCGGACGGTCGCACCGCCGACATCGACCACTATTTCGTATCCGATTACCCCGGCATGTTGAAGAAACTCTGCTCGGCCCTCGGCATGATGGAGCAATTCAACGGTGATGAGGTCGTCGCGGAGTCGCTCAAAAACAAGAGCGTTCGCGTGTTGGTAAAAATCCAAGAGGACAAAACCGGACGATACGGCGACAAAAACGTGTGCGCGGCATTCGAGGCTCAACCGGCATCCGACGGATCAACGCCGCAACCCGGCGCACCCGTTGAGCAGGAATCGTTCAACCCAGCGAAGCCAGACGAGATTCCGTTCTGATGATAAACCGTTGCTCAAAATGCTCGGTGGCTGTCCATCCAGGAGTACGCGATCCATTGGACGCGAGCGCGACAGATGAACACTGGATCATTCCGATCCGATCATTCAGCGAAACAACAAGCCTTGGTGTTGTAACTCTCAAATCGCGGTCTGACGGCGTGATTTTATGCCACACCTGTATGGCTCTGCTGAATGAATGGATTTCGATCCCAGTGACCGAAGCCGAAGTTGACCCGAGAACGGAAGAGTTGCCGCTATGACCTGCCAACGCTGCGAAGTTGAGTTGACGACCGACGACACCGGGGCCGCGACCGACTCACGGTATCTATCTTCGCACGGATACGACGCGAAGGGTCGGCTCAAGGATCTGAAGCGGGCGAACCTTTGTCTTTCGTGCATGACTGCAATCTGGGAAGTGATCACCCACACGCCGACGGAGGTTCCGAATGTGTGAAACCTGCCCGTGCTGCGATTGCGAATGCGACGAGTGCGAAGCTCACGGTCGCTGTAGCGAGTGCGGACACGACCTAGCGATGGGCAAAACCGAGGGAACGGCGGAGTGCTGTTACCGTGGATGTTCCAAATTTGGGGTCGAGGTTCCATCGACTGACCCGGAGGACAAGACGTGAGACGAAACAAGTACGGCGTGGCACCAAAGGAAGAGCGGACGTTCAACGGTAAGGTCTATCCGTCCAAGGCCGAAATGACCCGAGCAGAACAACACGCAATCGCATCAAAGGTGGACGGCTACGCGGTTGTAGAGCAACCGAAGTTCACGCTCGGATGCCCCGAAAACGTCTACCGGGCCGACTTCCTTTTGAGTTCCACGAGGCCGATCCGATTTTTTCTAGCCGACGGACGCACAGTTACAGAGACGCAGTGGGTCGAGGACGTGAAGGGCGTAGAAACCGCCAAGTTTAAGCGTGACGTGAAATTGTGGCGGTCCTACGGACCTTGCGTCCTGGTCATCCTCAAGCGTTCTGGTGGGTCGTGGAAGCGTACCTACGTCGTTCCAGGCGAACCGGCACCGAAGGTCAAACGGAAGCGTAGAACGTCGCCAGCGGTCTAGGAACGATCCTAGCGACGAATTGGAGGCACATGGTCGAAAAACTGACAGATAGGCAACTGTACGCAATTGAGTGTGACTCGCAGCTATGTAGCGACTGCCAAAGGCCGCACTACACGATCCCGTTCAAGACAATCAATGCCCTCATCGCCGAGGTCCGGGCGTCGCGGGCATACTACATAGCCCTGCGCGACACCGACGACGAGTTCACCGACCTTGAAGTTGAAATCGCCCATTGTGACGCACTGACTGACGCCGACCGAGCATCGTTCGCCCGGCTTCTGAATGCCTTCCGGGCGTCGCGGCAAGCGGCCAAGGGGTGGCCGTGCTGGGCGGCCCTGTACCACGATGGTCGAATCCGGCTTGAGACCGGCGAGTATGAGGCTGGGCTTTGGATGGAGTCGGCGAAGATTCCAGGGGCGGATTTTGTCGTGATCCCCGGTCGGTTTGTGGCCGACTGACCATTTTGCGGGCGCGCGCAATATGGTCGAGACGATCTTCGGGCCAACTTGTCTACGAAACGTAGAAAGGTGCTGACGCTCATCAATGACGAGGAGGCGGCATGAGCCTACAGCAACGCGGGATGGCGATGTTTGTCCAACAAGGGGTCGGCAAGGGGTCGTGGAAGTGTCCGCTATGTGGCGTCCTCCACTACGATTTCGACAAAGTGATCGTGTGCCACTGTGGTGCTAGACGGTGTGCGAATTGCGCTATGGTGGCACGCCCAGGAGACTACAAATACTGTCCGGGTTGCGGCAAGAAACGCCGGTGGGGATCGTAACCAACCGGCCCCGGGAACGCAGTCGCGACGATCGTCGACGGGCCCGCAGGGGCTCAGGCCCCAGGAGCGCCAGAATGCGGTTTGAAATGATCACATCGGCGTTTTTGACCCCGGGAACGCGGTCGACGACTTTGTGATGGGCCCAACGGTACTTTTTCTCCCCCGGCGAAGATTTCTCTTGCATTTGAGGGCGGATCGCCGATAATGCTGGCGTGCTAAGCCTTCTTCTGATTGTGTAATGGGTTCTCTGACGGGTCGCCCCGAGGCGGGCAAACCTTCGGGCTTGGCACAAACCGCCTTTGGGCGGCCTGCTAGGGAACCCCCATGTGTAGCCTCCTATGGGTTGGATTGCGTGGGTAAAGGGCCTCTGCACTCGCGCTGAGGTTCTCACAATCTCAAAACAGCTTGGCCTCGATCCGAAGATGGTCGCGGCGTGCTGCATGTTGCTCTGGGAGTGGGCTGACGACGAAACCGAGGAGGGTGGGACATTTGTCCCGCTCGATGCGGTACAAAGTCACGCCGACACCGTGACTGGTGTCCCAGGGTTCGGCGCAGCACTCACATCGGTCGGTTGGCTTGTTTCTCAGGGAACAGGGTGTGTTTTCCCGAATTGGAGTAGGCATAACGGTATCACTGCAAAAGCACGCATGAAAGAAGCGGCACGCAAGGCGAAGTGGCGGGACAAACGGGACAAATGTCCCGCATCCGACGGGACAAAAACGGGACCTACAGTACCCCACAGTACAGTACAGAACAAAGAAAAGACTCTTGCGGCTGCGCCGCGAGCAAAGAAGCCGAGGACGGAGGTTCAGGTCGAAAGGGACGCCCTATGGGACGCGATCGTTTCCGAGTGGAAAATGCCGGTCTCTACCTCGACTCAGCTTGGGCGGGTCGGGAAGCTGGTTTCCGAGTTCAAGGGGGCCGGGGCCAAGCCGGAAGAGATTGCCGCCCGTCGAAAGGCCATCGTCGAGCGGTGGGGCGATGGGGCCAGTTCGCCGGAGTCGGTAGCGAAGCACTGGACCGAGTTAGAACCCGCCGCCGGAGAACTCCCCTGGCATCTACGCCCGGAGGTGGCGGAACTTCTCAAGGGGATGAACCAATGACGGAAAGCCAATTTAGCGAAGTGGCGGCGGTGATCCTTCGGCTTTGGTCCAGCACCGCGTTTCAGAAAAGCTGGAATGCTGAAAACCAGACCGTCGCCTATCAGCGGTTCGCCACGTTCGACGTGGACGAAGCCAAGCAAGCCTTCCGGGCGCACCGATTCGACAAGCCCAACGGTCGTGAGCCTGAGTTCGCGGAGGTTGCCGCGAAGCTCTGGGCGGCACGAAAGGCCAAGGGTGGGGCCGGGCCGGCGTCAACCAACCTTCCACCGTGGCACGTCGTCAAGCTCTGGGCTGAAGATCGCAGCGACGACGATTTAGAGCACTCGCGGTCGTTCCTACTCCAAAAGTTCGGCGCGTCGCTGATGCACCCCGACAGGCTCAAGCCGTTTGTCGAATCCTGCCCGCTTCGCTCGCCGTGCGTCCTCATGCTCTGTTGGGCGGTGGACCACAACCACCAACTCACGTTCAAGCGAGGGACAGACGAGTGGCATTGGGTCTACGACGAGTACGACCGGAATCGACGTGGCATCGACCGGCAAGCCTTCAAGGATGGTTTCCGTGGACGTGGCGGCGTCCAGGTTGCGGTAGTGTCGCCGGAAAATGACCTGCGCAGGTCGGGAGAACCGCTACAGCTTCCGTCGGCAGACGAGCGGATCGAGGGTGGGGAATCCTCGACGGAGATCATCCCATTTTGATCGTGGCCGACTGGCCGGGGTTCAGAGGAGAGTGATGATGGAGCCAAAGCCCTGTTCGATTAAGGACCACGGCGTTCCACGCCAGTTGCCGGGGCGCGGCCCGAACGGTCGTCGGTTCTGCCGGTGGTGCCACAAGGAAGTACCCAAAGGCAGGCGATCGTATTGCGACAGTGGCTGCAACGCCCATGCCGATTTCAACCAGAGCAAGCACGTCGCCGTAAGACGTGACGAGCGAAAATGTACGGCCTGTGGAATTGCCGGTCGTTATGGCGGATACCCGCGTGAGTGGTCTTTGCCGAGACTGGAAGTCGATCACGTTGTCGCGGTCAAGGATGGAGGGAGTCACCACCCCGACAACCTACGGACGCTGTGCCACGCCTGCCACGTCAAGCGGACAAAGGAACAGCGAAAGGCATGGAAACAAAGAGGAACGTGAGAACTTTTACCGAAAGGAACGAAGATGAAGATTCCAAGCAGACTGAAAACCGTAGCGAAGTTGTGTGCGACCGAAAGCACGCGGTACGCGATTAACGGCGTGTGCCTTGAACGGTTGGAATTGAACAAGTGCCGAATCCGCGCCACCGACGGACGCCGCCTTTTCGATTGCACCTGGACGGACCCAGAGCCGAACGACCCGCCGCGCGAGAAGTTCAAGGTTGTCATTCCGGCAGACCTGTGGAAAACCGCCCTCGCCAGCAAAGAAGAGGATGTGATCCTGGAAGAGCCGATCGGAAAGCAACTGCTCCGCTTTGACCGTGGCGACTGTGCGATCGTAGGCGAGTACGACAGCGGAGCGATCTTCCCGGAAAGCGGGGACGCGATTCCGAAGTACAAAAAGTCCGAGGGGCTTACGTTCGGCATGAATCCAATCCTCTTGTCAGAACTTGCCAGCGTGATCGACAAGGCGAACTACCGCGACGGGAATGCTCCGACGTTCCAAGTGGTCGGCCCAGACAAGGCGATGGTCGTCAAGATGGATACCGATACGCTGTCTATCGTGGCGGTGATCATGCCGTGCGCATTGAAGGACGAAAAGTAGCGAACCCCTTTGACCTCGCCGCCGGCGGGAGAGGAAAAGATTCTCGGATTTCGTTTGACAACCGGCATTCCGTGTGTCATGCTGAGGGTATGAACATGAACGAGGTAACGATCGAAGACCTTTGCAAGTTGATGGACTGGTCGCGCAGCGGCTTCTATCGCAGGCGAAATCGCAAAGGCTTTCCACCGCCGATGTACCGCAACATGGACGGCTCGATTGTATTCAGCTACGCGGCGGTCAAGCGGTGGGCGAAGTCGTCAGAGGTCAAGCCGAGGAAGGGCAGAGCATGAAGACGGCACAGGAATGGATTGAGTTTGGAAAGACCGACCGGCAAATCAACGACGCCGTGACGTACACAGAAGCGGTTCAACGCGACGCGCTCGAAAGTGCCGCGGAGATCGCGGACGACAGCCTACTGAGTCACAAGCAGATCGCCGCCGGGATTCGGAGGTTGAAACCAACATGACCATCATAGACGCACTCAACGCCGCGAAGGCGAGTCCCGGCAAGATCGGGGCGAGGTGTGTACTTTGGGTCGATGGGACCGGGATACTGTTCGACTTAGATTCCGACGATTGGGAGACGTATGGCGAGCCGTCGTCACTTTGGATTCCGACGTGGCAAGTCCTCGCCGAGTGGGAAACCGTGGCGTTGGAGGAAAACCGATGAGCAAGTGGGTGACGAAGGCGGGCGTGGAGTTCAAGGGTCGATTGTTCAGCGGGTGTCTGATTATCGACGACGACGGTAAGGACCACGGAATTAGTTCTACGCTGTGGCCGCGATTCTTCGAGCCTCTCGCCGAATCGCGGGAGCCAATCCTGGCTGGCGAACTGAACATGGCGAGAGAGCTATTTACGGCCCTGCAATGCGGCGACGAGTACGCGGTGCGGGCGTCGCTCGGTGAGCTTATCAGCAAGCCGTCGCCCATCCCCAACTCGTGGGATGCGGACGTGGTGACGGTGAATAGGGGGACACTGAAACGGATTCTCGATGCAATCGAATCCGACCCTTACTACGGGCAAGGCAATACCGCTTGGAACAAGGACATGGCCGAACTCCGCTCCGTCCTTCGCGCGGCCGAGAAGCCGGAGTGTGAACATAGAAAAACCGGGTCGCACTATGGCGGCGGATTCGAGCGAGACGGCGAAGTCTGTGACGAGTGCAAAGCTGTGCGTTTGTATGGCCCCTGGCAGCCAGCGGAGAAAGGCGGTCCACGATGAAGGACGGAGGACCGGCATTTCCATTCTGGGTTGGACGGGAGAAGGAAAGTGAAGCCAACGGCGGTATGTCGCTGCGGGACTACTTCGCGGCTGCGGCTTTGACGGGAATGTCGAACATGGGCGCGATCGTAACTATCCACAACGGCGACATTCGGATGGTCGAGTTACCAAAGGACCACGAGCGAATCATCACGGAGCTTGCGTACCGTTACGCGGATTCCATGCTCGCAGCACGGGAGGCCCAGCGATGACGGAACTGAAAGAATGGGGAATCGTCGCTGTGCTCATGGCGGTGCTGTGCGTGTGTGCGTTGTTGCTGTGGGTAGCAAGATCGTCGTGTGAAGCATCGGCCTACAACCATGTTACCGGAAAGAACGTTTCGACCTGGGACGCGATGTTCCTCGAACTGAGAGTGCAGGAGGGTGCCCAATGAACCCCGAACGAAAACTAGGCTTGCTGACCGAGGGCTTCCGGCTGTTGGCGAAATGGCAACTGTGGGTGGGAAACCACGAGTGCCAGAGTCACGAGGAATTGCGACAGCTCGAATCCATCATCTCCGCGCTCGACAACGAGGCCAAGCCCTCGTCGAGTATCCCTGTCAACGCCGACGATCTAGAGCGTCACCTGTACGAGATGTTCGTCAGCGTTGAATACATGGAGCAGTGGGGTCCCGTCGCGGTCGAGGTGCAGCGGTTGATTCGGGAAGCGGTGAAGAAGGCGACCATGAAGGACGGTATTACGGTGGGATGTACGGTGTTTCGCGGTGGAGCGGGAGGCAAGGGGGATTGCGTGGTGGTTGTAGAGAATCCAAAGCCCACCCCTCCCCCGCCCGACGATGGGCTGGCAATGGAGTTGGGAAGGGTTATTGACTCGCCGGGTCCAGGTTGGCTGGATCGTCTCGCCGCCCATGTTAGACGGATGGCGAATGACGCGGTGAAGGCCGAGAGAGATCGCTTGACAAAAGAGGCAGCAAGCGCAAAATGCGGACCGCCTGGAGTGTGTAGCTCCGAGCGGCCCTAACACGGAACCTCTTTACGGGAGGCTCGCATGTCTGACCCGATGTATACCTCAAAACTCGAATCGTTGGAAGGTCGGCGGTTTGGACGATGGTTTGTCGTCGCATACGCCGGACGATCCAACCGGGGCGATCAACGATGGCGGTGTCGCTGCGATTGTGGGCACGAGCGTGACGTAAAACGGGCCGCTATGCTTCGTGGCGACAGCCTGTCGTGCGGATGCTTACAGGTCGAGTTGGCGAGAACGAAGCTTCAAAAGCGAATGACGACACATGGGGCCACGATCGGCGATAGATGGACGCCAACATACAAAAGTTGGCACCGAATGCGAGAGCGTTGCGAACGAAAGGGCCACAATCGTTATGCGAGGTATGGCGGTCGCGGCATTTCCGTTTGTGCGCGGTGGGCGACGTTCGAGAACTTCCTCGCGGACATGGGCGAGCGTCCAGACGGACACTCGATCGACCGCATTAAAACCGATGGCAATTACGAGCCAAGCAACTGCCGTTGGGCAACGCGGAAACAACAGGCAAGAAACACAACGACGAATCACCAGTTACGGTTTCAAGGAAAGACAATGTGCGTGGCTGAATGGGGTGAGTGTTTGGGTATAGCACCGACAACGATTACTCATCGGCTGAGGCGAGGATGGACAACCGCAAAGGCGTTGACGACCTCCATCATCGCCCAAGCCGACGCGAAGGGGGGCGAAGATGTCTGAACGTAGAAACACGCCTCGCCCGGACGACACCTTCACGCCGGTTGATCCTGCGAAGATTCGACCGGGGATGTTGGTGCATGCTCGGTGGGCGAAGCGCGGGTGCGTCTGGCGGATAAAGAAGTACGACCCGCAGACGGGAACCGTGGAAGCCGAGACGGTTAAGACTCAGAAGCCGATTACGTTGGTCGTGGCCGATCTTGTGAATGTGAGGTGACCGATGCCAGCAAGTGAACAGTGGCCGAAGCCGTGGAGCCAGGGCATTTTTGGTGGTGGATTGGCTTTGTTGGGTGCAGACGGCGAGGTTATCAGTTTTTTCTCTCAAGGGGATGGTCCATTGCTTGACTGTATTATCGCCGACCACAACGCCCTCGCCGGTCGAGAGCCGGAGGCTGCTAAGGAAGCGTTGGATTGGATGGAGAAGTTCTACGGCAAAGGCGACAACGGAATCTACGTGTGTCCGCTGATACTTCCTGATATTCTCTCCCGCCTCCGTCCGAAGGGAGGGCAGCATGAAGCTTGAGAAGTGCGTGTGCGGGGGCGATGGATTCAATGGAGTCGGAGCGACGTTCTGTCTCGAAATGTGGTGTCGGGTGCGGACACAAGGAAAGACGATGAAGCAATCTGCAATCATGTGGAACGCCGCGATGAAGGCCCTCAAGCGAAAGAAGGTGAAGCGTGCCAAGTAAGGTCAAGCGGGTCAAGAGCGTGCTGGCGTGGGGAGTAACCCTTAGAGGAACGATTCTTCTCGGCTGGCTAACGCATGTGAGCAGGGACTCGTTGGTTCAGTGGCGCAAATGTCAAGGTAACGACGGACAACTCTACAAGATCATCCGCATCCGCATCGTGCCAGTGAAAGGAGCCAAGCGTCGTGGCAAAGCCAAGTAAACCCAAGCCCGCGAAGAAATCATGGGGCGACCAAAAGGGCAATCAGTGGGCAGACACCGGGGCGTGTACGTTCGTTGACTATCCGCTAAAGAAGAAGAAGAAGAAGAAACCCAGGCCCGCGAAGCTGCCGGAGTTGAAGGCGTGCCCGTTCTGCGAAGGGAAGTTGCGGTTGATGACCAACATGGTCGGAAGATTTCTGATGGTTCACGACTGGCCCGACACGGAGAAGTGCCCGATGTACAACAGCTATAAAACCAAGCGTCTCGCCATCCTTGCCGCCAACCGAAGGGCCGCTACGGTTTACAAGGCCACTGGCGAGTTCTGTTCCCCGCGGTCCGACGTTCGCGTAGTGATGATCGGCGGTGGGGGAGGCGGTGGCTCAGGCAAGGGGCCGAAGGTTGAGCGGGCGAAGGGAGCGAAGTCCAATGCAAAGTGAACCCGTAGCGGCCGTGGTCGAAGTGCCGAGGCCGATTCGTCCAAGGTTGGAAGGCTACGTCTATCCGCACGCATACGGAGACAAGATACTCTGGATCATTGGGAACAAATCTGCTGGGCTGTTACCTAGTCCGCTCGCCGCGACGTTCATCATCCCCGCCGAAGGCTCTGCCGACTCCGAGCGGATGACTTTGACGGAAGCGGACTTGAAAGATCGAGCAATTCACTTTGCGATGAGATTGGGCGATAGACCACTGGCAATCGGCGATCTCGTCGCCTTCGCCAAGAGCTTGCCCGGCGTCGTGGAGGAAAGAACATGAGCGGCGGCAGTTGGGTGGTCATAAATCTAGAAACCGGGAAGCGAGTCGGTCCGTTCTTTACGTCTCGTCTGCGTGCGGAAGAGTTTGCAAGAATGTGCTGGTTTAGATGCGAAGTGCGGAGTGCTGGATAATGCCAACCGATGACTTGGAACTCGCGTTGCAGGAAATGGAGAAGCGGTGCGAGGCGGCGACAGAGGGGGAGTGGAAGGTAAATGAAGAACAGGCCCACATCTTCACCGGGCCGGGATACGCCAATGAGGGGCAAGGGCCGTACCTCCAGATTGCTGACTTAGGCGATGCGATGGAGACGGAACTTAGCGCGGTACAGACGAGTTGGAATCTGGACTTCATCGCTAACGCCCGTCAAGACCTTCCTCGCCTCATCGCGGGGTTTAGGGCAATGATGAGGGTGTGCCGTCAAATCCAAACGCTGCAATTTGAGCCGGAGAACTACTCCGAAGATGATCCGAGGCACTGTTTCCACCTTGCGGGTAAGATGATTCGAGAATCGGCGGACAAGGCTCTCTCCCTCGCCCGGTCGAAGCTCGCAGGAGACGCAAATGCAAGCTGAGAACACGCCGCTACCGATTCTCGATTGCAACGACTGCGGAGCGTGCTGCACGCACATCGGCACGCCGCCAGGATTCGCCATGTTCTTTGGAGCGTGGCCGCAACGCGAGATAGAGCAGTCGCCGGATTGGGAAATCTTCCGCAGCATGCCCGCCAAGCTAAAGACGGAACTGCGGAGATACTATCACGGCGTGTTTGTGAGCAAGATGATCGTTGATCGCACCTCAATCGAGACGCCATGCCTTTGGTACAACGAAGCGACTCGGAAGTGCCGAAACTACGAGCATCGCCCGACGACCTGTCGGGAGTTCCGCGTTGGTTGCGAAGGGTGCATGACGCACCGAGCGAGGATGGGCGTAATCTGACCCCGGCGCGTATTGGGCGATCTGAACGAAGGGATTGGAATGAAACTTGTGTTGATCGAATGGGTAGACTCGCACTCCGGCAAGGGTTGGCAACCGCTCCGCGACATCGCAGCCAACGGCGAATCGGTGCGGTGCCGTTCGGTTGGCTGGCTAGTGTCGGAATCTGGCGGGTGTAAAGTAATCGTGCCTCACATTTCAGGAGGCGAGAAACAAGGCATTGTGCCGTATGGCTGTGGCGACTTGTCGATCCCGGATCGCAGCATAATCAAGGTCCGCGTTTTGGCGAGCCACGCGATCTGACCTTTGCCGGGATGAAAGGAAAAGAAAATGAGAGAATCTAGTATTAAGTTCAGCGGAGCGATCGCTACGGTTGGATTCGTCGGAGTGCTTTTCGTACTGTTTATTTCGGCGGTGATCGGAGCGGTCTGTTGGACCTACACGATCAACTCGTGGCTTGTGTTCGCCGGGAAGCCGCCTAGTGTCCTATGGTGGCATGGCGCGTTGATCGGGTTCGTGCCATACGTCGGGCAGGCGTCGATACCCGCCGCCGTGATTACTTGGGTTGCGATGATGTTCTTGGCGTAAGGTGAACCATGCTGCTAGCCCTACTCATCGCAATCTCCCCCTACGTCGATCTCAGCGTGAGGCTCGACCTACCGATTCCCGTTTGCGAGCCGACCCTTGTCGGCGTCGATGGCAAGCCGCTGGCTTACCCCCCGGCTAGTCCACTGGTTTTCAACTTTGGCGAGACGCCGGTGCGGGTCGTGATCGCTTCGACGTGTCAGTACCCGCGTTGGATCTGTCTGAACTACCAGATTTTCTGCGATTCAGATTGTGTCTACGCAGACGTCGGTCGTGACGCACCGAAAGATGAGACCGACGAGGACCGATTGCCGTCGGCGTTTTTCTGTGAGACGTTTTGCACGTTCGGGGCGGTTGGTCGTACATCTAGGTTCGACGAGGTTGGCGAGGATGCGATTACGTTCTCAGTGCCAAAGCGGTGCTGGTCGCAGGTCAAGCAGGTGACCTGCCGAATCGAGTACCACGCTTCAAGCATGGCCGACATTACCGGAGACTGTAGAACGACTGCCTGGGATGCTCGACGCCTTATCGAATCGAAGGCGCGGAACCGGCTGAGGATTTGGGCCTATCTACAGAACGAGTGGTCAGCGGCGGCTAATACACAAGCGGAGTGGGATCGGGAGCGCGTGGCCCCCGACCCTGACCCAGATGGGATCGAGCAGGGGCCATGACCCGCCGGTCGGCTTGACAGGGGATAGGCGATTTCCTCCGTTGACAAGGTAAAGTCTTAGCTTACGGTACTAGGGTAGGGCGATGCCCGGAAAGGACAGGTCGTCAAAATGCCAAAGCCGGTCAAGAAAGTCAGGACGGTTAAAAGGCCCAAGGGACCGAAAGCCTAGCGTGGCTGAACCAAACGGCAACGGCAATGGCAACGGAACCGTCACAAAAGTCCTCATCGGCGTGTTTTTCACCGTCGCCGCGTTGCTGTTGCAGGCCATGCTGAACATGCGAACCGTGAGCCAGCAGGAAACCACGATCAAGTCCCTGGAGGGGGATTTGAAGCTCGCAAGCGAGCGCCTTGCCAGAGAGGTGGGAGAGCGGGACAATGCGTGCGAGATTCGCGTGGCGAAAATCCTTAGAGAGAACGATCGCGTCAAGATTGAGGACGTGGAATCTCGATTGAACGCGATCACCGACAATCCGAAGAAGGAGTGACCGATGCCAGAGACCGAATCCATAACGTGGGCGTTTCCACTCAAAAAAAAGCTGAAGCCAAACTGTCTCGACGAGGCCGGTACAAGCCAGCCGTGGGTCTACGTCAAACAGCGGATGCACGTCGAGGATGACGACTGTCACGGCAACTACTACGTCTGCACGACGCACTCGAATCCCGCCGATGAAGTGGTGTATGCCGAGGACGATCTGACCGATCCAGGAGCGGCCTAATGAGCGAAGAGCCGGCAAAGAACGGCGGCGGTGGCACCCTGTCCAAAATAGCCGGGGTGGTCGGCCTGTTGCTCGCCGTGGGCACCTACTCCGAAATGCGGCTCCGTGAGAACGACCGCAAGATTCAGGACATCAAAGTCGCCGTCACCGAGAGCCTCACCGGGAAGGCCAGCAAGGAACTATACGATGAGTTCAAGAATCGGTACGAGCGAGACATCGCAGCGACCGTTTCGTATCGAGAAAAGCAACGCGAGGACATCAACAAGAATGCCGCCGGAATCTCCACGCTCCGGTCGAACCTCGAAGAGACAGAGCAACAGTTCCTCGCGTTGAACTCGGGCACGCGAAATGCGACGGCGCACGCGCAGCAGTTGTTTCAGTTGTTGTGGCACGCGACGATGAAGGATACCCCGATGCCGGACTTGCCGGATGTGAACGGCGCTTTCATCGTCCCGACCCGCCGAAGTTTGGGCGAGTAGAAACCAAGTAGCGGCGATGCCGCAAAGGAGAACCCCATGACCCCCTTTGACCCAACGCAAATCACGACGGTGCTGACGACGTTTGTTTCGTCGTGGCTCGGCGCGTTCATCGGACTGTTCACCGGGCTGCTGAGCCTGTTCGGTCTCGGCACCGGCGTCTAGGACTCTTCCCTCCAAGGCGGGTCGGTAGCGGCCGAGAAACCCTACCGGCCTCGCGGGGGAAATAAACGTGAACGCGGCTTTGCTTATAAAGCCGGTGGAAGTTGAAAGGGTATCGAATGAACCGAATCCAATCGAATCCAGCGAAAGAAGGCCCGGCATACGGGACGATTAACTCCGGCCTCATCACCCTCGCGGCGATCGTCGTGTTCGCATGCGTCTGGTGCCTGGTTGGATGCGCGACGAACATCAAGAACCAAAGCGAGGTCGGTTTCCGATGGGGAACCGAGGTCACGTTCTTTTCCCGCGCCGCCCAGACAGCGCCCGAGGCCGCGACCGCGACGTTGAAGTTTCCTCCGCTTGAGGAATACTTCCTGCGGGAGCGCAACAAAGCGACCCCGGCCAGCGGCGTGACGGAGTCGGACCACCTCACCACGACCACCATGACGACGATCGGGAAAACGGAGTCGGTGAAGCCGTGAGCGAGACGTTCGCCGACAACCCGCGAGCGATGTTCGTCCACGATTGCGAAACCGGCGAGACGGTCGAGTTGTACGTCGGACCGTCGATCTTGAAGTCGTGGGCCGAAACGCTGCGAAGGCAGTTTGAGGAGTGACGCCGTGAACGCCTACGCGAAACGCAAGGCCCTACGAAACGAGATTCTGCCCGAATCCAGGAAGTGTGAGTCGTGCGGGCATTGGGAATCACCTAAAGCGTGGATCGTGATAGCCGACGACGCCGATTCGCTGGACGCGGAATTGACGACGGAGTTTTACTGTCGCGGATGTTGGTCGGCCCGACAAGTGACGTATCGACCACTCCCGAAGCCTTTGAGGCTGTCGAAACCATGAAACTCGGAACGGGGATTACCGGCGGCTCGTTTCGACGATCCGACCTATCCCTGGTTTCCACTGCGACCGGCGGCACGTCCACGCGAAAGCGGTTGTCGCCGGTTTTGATGGGGTGAGGGTGGCCCGGCTCCTGGGGCTTCATGCCGTCGGAGCTAACGGTTCGATTCCGTCAACCCCGGTTAAAGCGATGTTCCTTACGACAAAAGACGACTGCGAGTGGAGCATGAAAGGCAAGTGTGCGATTTGCTGGCGCGGCGCGGATCGTCAGTGCCGAAATTGCCGACGGCTGGTTTGCGGCAAGCATGACGGGAATCCGTGCAAGTATTGCGAATGGAAATCCTCGCTGGCGGGACGCGAGTACGACGCGAAGTACCCGCTGCACAGTAGTCGGGCTAGGCCGCGACGGATGCCGATTGCTTTTGATTGAGTACAACGCGGCGAGCGCCGCAACGCCAAAGGGTCAGTCCGCCAGGGCCGACCAAACGAACCCGCGAACGTCGGCTTCATGCCGTGTGGCACGGGGCAGCGTGTCCTAGCGGGTCGGAACGCGGGTGGGGCATGGTGGGCTAATGCCACCGATCGGAGCAGTGGCTCTGAGTGCCTGTTATAAAAAGTCGCCGATGAGAGATCGGCCATCCGCTTTGAACCGTCAAGGATTGCTTGACAGTTGACGCTGGCCGTCGAGGTGGTCGGGGGACCGCCCGGCCGAAGAAACCGCCTACGCGACGGGTGGGCGGCGTAGGGAGCGAAGGATGGACGATCATACGGTCGGCGAAGGCATCATCGAGGACTTGCAAGAGGTTCTCGACATCCTCAATCGCGGCGAACGTCTCGAAGTCCATCTTCGCGTTGACGTCGTAGAGAGGCCCCAGGAAGCCCGCTAGGCGATAGCACCATGCTCAGACGCCCGAATCGACATCTTGCCCCCCTCGTCGCGTCCTGCGTGGCCGTGGCGTTTCTGGCGAGCTGCCTGAAGGATGCCGTCCAAGTCCAGCCTGGGGCCATCCCGGTCAACGTGCCGGTTACGGCCTCCGTCGAGGTCGATCCGATCCTTGCCGCTCAGGTGAACCAGCTTCGGGCTGAGGTCGGGCACCTACAGGCCCAGGTGAACATCGGGGGCGGGAACTCCGAAATCGTCGCATGGATTGCCGTCGGTGGGCTTGTGCTGAACCTACTGTCCGCCGGGCCGATCGGGGCGTGGTGGTACGAAAAGAAACGCCGCCCAGCTAGGATTCGACGGGAAGGCGAAAGGGCGACAAGGCGACTATGATCCGCCTCTTTGTGAAGCTGATGAAAGGAAACCCATGAACGATTTTCTACGGTCCATCGGAATAGGAACCACGGCTGACAATGGCGACTGGTTCTACAACAACCCATTCGCCGCCCAACAGAGCATCGGGCAGATGGGCATGGGGCAGTTCGGGCCTGGGCTCGGCTACGATCGGTATATGGCCGACCGGCAACTGGCCGAGCAAATGGACCTATCAGAGCGGCTTGTCGGCGACAGAATGCGCATGCAAGACTCGCTTTCGGCAAGAGGATTCGGCGCTGGCGGACTCGGCGACCTTGTCAATCGCTACCAGGATGCAAGCACGCCATGCGAACCAGTCACCCAGCCAATCATCAAAGGCGGACCCGCGTGGTGCGGAAAACCGTTCCTGTTGCCCGCCGATCGTGAGTCTCGCGTGCCTTGGTTCACGCTGGCGGCTGGCGTGTTGCTGGCGGCGATTTGGCTGTGTTTGAAATGACGACCTTCGCGTTCATCATGAGTTCGCTCGGGTGTATGCTCGGTCCAGGCGTGCAGCAGTATCGCGGACCATGCCAGTGGCTAGACGTGACCACAGACGGGTTCACTGACCTGCGCGACATTGCAGCCATCCAGCGAGACGCCGGGTGCATCATCGCAACGTGTACGATTCGACCCGAGGCGTTGATTGATGGGGGATGCCCGTGAACGAGGAACCGAAACCGCTGTACGCCTCCCCGGAAATCATCGACTACTTGCGAGAGCTTTGCATTAGGCAGAACGAATGGCACACGCCGAGGGAACTGGAAATCCCCTTCAAGGCTCTTCCGCTCCTTTTCAAGGGTCGCAAGATCGAACCATACCCGAAACCGGAGTCCGACGAATGAGCGACTACGGAATAGGCGGCAAGCCGAGCCGTCTGCGGGTTTCGTTTTGGGATTCCTTGTTGTTTTTGTCCGCATAAGTCTGCACCGCAACACCGAGCATGTTGAGCAGCGAGAGTGCGGTCCCGCCTGGAATGCCTTGTTCTTTCATGGCTCGCCAAACGTCACGAAAGCTAAGCGGGACGGAAATCTGCTCGGCAAGCGACCAGCCAGTGATCTGTTCTCCGACGACATTCTTTGCCTTCTTTCCGCCTAACTTTTCACGGAGAAGCCGGTAGGCGTTGATACCGAATCCAAGCGGCGGAGAAACCTTGGTTTCCAGGAACCGAAACAGCGTACTTCCGTCGATCGGCTGAATCTCGCCAGTTCGCGTTTTGATCCCGCCGTTCCACGGCGAGAACCGAGCCAAAAGTACCGCCGCCTGTTGCAGCCCCATCATCGGGTCGATGCGAGAATTGCCGATCCTAATCTTGCCGAAGTCCGACGAACGCGGGTCGGTTTCGATGTTCCACTTTTTGTCCTTGCCTGGATCGCCGAGCATGGCGGTCAGCGCCACGCCCATCGTCCCGTAGAACAACCCAAGCCCGCCGAGCGACCGCG
>ERZ1292632.712-Hain-H43-01um-R2-712-length-36890-cov-7_pt1 | contig 36331 bp, 33 predicted proteins | sample MGYA00564407_ERZ1292632 | MGnify/ENA primary metagenome ERZ1292632 (study PRJEB36523, sample SAMEA6512637) | groundwater metagenome | collected 2019-01-08 | study: AquaDiva: Metagenomics assemblies of 32 groundwater samples | reverse complement strand
TCTCGCGATGCCGGTCATAGGTCACGACCTCAGCCCCCAGCGCGCGGGTGTTGGCGAGCTTGATGGCGGGCGCGTCGGCGGGCATCACGATCGTCGCCGGCATGTCCAGCAGACGCGCGGCCGCCGCGACACCCTGGGCATGATTGCCCGACGACCAGGCGACCACCCCCGCCGCCCTCTCGGCACCATCGAGGCGGGCGAGCCGGTTATATGCACCGCGAAACTTGAACGATCCGGTGCGCTGCGCGCCCTCGAACTTCAGCAGCACCCGCCGGCCGGCGCGCGCATTGAGCACGTCATTTTCCAGCAGCGGCGTTCGCACGGCGGCTGGCGCGATAACTCTCGCCGCGTCGATGATATCGTCCAGCTCAATCATGCCGGTCTCCTCTAAAGCCCGCCGTAAAGCGCAGCGCGCTCCTGGGCCATAGCCGGTTGCCCACTAGTGGCACATGATATAAAAATGATATCAGGTTTCGGGGAGGGACTCGATCATGGCGCTTCAGGCGACACGCGAACGCACCATTGCCACGATGAGCGGCTACATCATGCTGCTCCTGCTTTTGTTCTGCATCCTCGCTGCCCTGTATGGCTTTGCCGGAATGGGCGAAGGCAATGAGGGGACCGGCGCAGCGCTGCTGGTCGGCAGCCTGGCCCTTTTCGTCTTCATCTTATCGGGTTTCTATCTGATTCAGCCCAATCAAGCAGCGGCGATCCTGCTGTTCGGAGATTACAAGGGCACCGACCGCACGCCGGGTCTACGCTGGGTGCTGCCCTGGCTTGCCAAGCAGAAGATCAGCGTGCGCGCCCACAACGTTACGTCGGAAAAGCTCAAGATCAACGACAAGCGCGGCAATCCGGTCGAGATCGCCGCGAATGTCGTGTGGCGGGTCACGGACTCGGCGCAGGCGCTGTTCGATGTCGACGATTACAAGGCGTTTGTGGAAATTCAGATTGAGAGCGCGGTTCGGGCGATCGGGTCGCGCTACCCCTATGATGATTTCGAGCATGAGGAAAAGACGCTGCGCGGCGACGGCGCGCATGTCGCCGACGAGTTGCAGGCCGAATTGCAGGAGCGCGTGGCGATTGCCGGGGTCAGCATCGACGAATGTCGCCTGACCCATCTGGCTTATGCGCCGGAGATCGCGCAGGCGATGCTGCGCCGCCAACAGGCCGAGGCGGTGATCGCCGCACGGACCCGGCTCGTGGAAGGCGCGGTGACGATGGTCGAACTGGCGCTCGATCAGCTATCGGCCAAGAATGTGGTCGAGCTGGATGACGAAAGGCGCGCGGCGATGGTCAGCAATCTCATGGTAGTGCTCTGCGGCGAACGCGAGACCCAGCCCGTCGTCAACACCGGCACTCTTTATCAATAGGCGGTCAGGTGTCGAAGGATGACGCTTCCCTGCGCAAGGCCTTTCCCCTGCGTATCGACACCGCGCTCTACGAGGCGCTGGAGCGCTGCGCGGCTGCCGAGTTCCGAAGCGTCAATGCGCAGGTCGATATGCTGCTACGCGAAGCGTTGAAGCGACGCGGCGTCAGGCTGGCCGACCCGGAGGCGCGCCGGCGCGGCCGCCCGCCCGGCAAGGCATAAAAAGAAGGGCGCGCCCCGTCTTAAGACCACGCGCGCCCCTGAGGCTTGGGAGGAGAGTGGATCAGCGCGAGGCGAACTGGCGGCCCCGGCTTGCGACGGCCCAGCGCTGGGGCGTTGCGCCCGGCGCGGCCTCACGCACGAAGCACTGGCCCTTGTTCGACTGGATGATGCGACAGGCCGCCTGGGCGTCGCCGCGATTGGCGAAGCCACTGATCGCGAGGCGGTGGAACGCCTTGCCCTTGACCGTCGCCTGGCTGGTCAGCACCGGGAAGGCGGCCAGCGTGGCGTTGCGGCCGGCCATGCTCAGCCATTTTTCCTTGGCGATGGCGGGGCTGTCATAAGCGCCCAGTTGCACCACCCACCCGCTCGCGCCATTGGCGACTGGCTTCAGGAAGGCGACCTGCTGGACCTTGGCGGCGGGCATCGGCTGCGGCTTGGAGGTCGGCTTTGCGGCCGCCTTGGCGACGGGCTTCGCGACCGGCTTTCCGGCCTGATCCTCGACCACGAAGTCGCGGGCGGCGACGCGCACCGGCGTTTCGGGAGCCTTGATGGCCGGCGCTTGCTCCGCCACTGGCGCGGGTGCGGGTGTGGCCTCCGCCACAGCGACGGGCGCTTCGGGTTCGGGCGCGGCTTCCGGCGCGGCCTCGGCCATCTGCACCGGCATGTCGGCGGCAGGCGCGGCGAGCGCCAGGGCGACAGGCTGGCCCGGATCATTCTCGTTGAGGGCGACGCCCATCAGGGCCGCGACGCGCAGCGGGGCCAGGGAGGGTTCGGCGATCTGCGCCCAGTCGGAAATGCGCTTATTGGCGGCGAGCGGCTCCATGTCCATGCCCACCATCATGCGCGCGTCTTTCCAGCGGCCTGCGAGCGCAAAGGCATAGGCCAGATTCTGGCGTGTGCGCGCGGTCGCGGAGGGATCCTGGATCGCTTGGGTGAGGATGCGGACGCCCTCGATCGGGTCGCCCGCCATCGCCATCGCCAGGCCATAGTCGGCGGCGGGCACCGATCCGGCGTTGGCGGTCAGCAGGCTGCGCGCTTCGTCGGCGCGGCCCTGCGCCACCTTGACCAGCGCCAGGTTGACGATCGTGCTGGCGTCGCTGCTGCCCAGCGTCATCGCGTCGCTCAGCGCCGTGTCGGCGGAGGCGAAGCGGCCGGCGAGCACATAGGCGCGGCCCAGCATCTGGCGATAGGACGCGTTCTGCGGCGCAAGGCGGACGGCGGCCTCGGCGGCGTCTACTGCCTTGCCGGCATTGCGGGCGGCGAGCGCGCGCCCGGCCTCCTCGGCGAACTTGGCCGGATCAGCCTTCGGCTGCACGGCGGACGTGCGGGGATGATAAGCCGCGCCCGAGCAGCCCACCATGGTCGTGGCGACGATCAGCGATGACAGCGCCGCCTTTCCGAAATTGTTGCGGTTCATATGTCTACCCACCCTTCATTCACTGGCCGTCGCGAGTCAGCGGCAGCTGCTTGGTCAGCCGGTCGATCTCCGGCAGGTTGTCGAGATATTCGTCCAATGCTTGCGTCACGATCTGCTGGGCCGACCGCCGCGTGACCGCGACCGCAAGCCGCAGCTTGAGATGGCGTTCGGCGTCGAGCCGCAGCGTGAAGGCGGCCTTGCGCCCGGCAGTCGCCGGCGCGATGGTCGCCGCGACCCGCCTGGCCAGTTGCTTGCGTTCGGCGACGACAGGCGGCACGGCAGGGGCCGGCGCGGGCATCGGCGTCAGCCCGATCGGCGCGGGCGCTTCCGCGACGGCCTCGGGTTCGGCCTCGAAGCCGCTCACGTCAAAGCCCATATCATTCCAGCCCAGATCGTCCTGCTGCACCGCAGCCGCAGCTGCCCGGCCGAAACCCAGCATCGGACGGCGCATGGCAGGCTGGGCCGCGCCCTTGCGTGCGAGCAGGCCGGAGGTGAGCGAAGCGATCGGTTTGGGTTCGGCCATGATGTTCGGACTCCCTTACTGGCCGATCACGCGGCGGCCGAAGCCGCCGCTGGAGGGGCGCGTGGCGACCGTGCCGACGCTGCCCTGGGGCACGGAAAAGACCGTGCGGCGGAAATTCTTCTCGAGCCGGTCGGAGATATAGGTCCACAGCGCCTGGACCTCCGCCGAGGAACGGCCGTTGGGATCAACCTCCATCACCGTTCGCCCGTCGATCATCGAGGCAGCGAAATCGGTGCGATGATGCAAGGTGACTGGCGCGACCGTGCCATGCTGCGACAGGGCGACGGCGGCTTCCGACGTGATCCGCGCCTTGGGCGTCGCGGCGTTGACGACGAAGATCAGCGGCTTGCCGGCGCGCTCGCACAGGTCCACCGTCGCGCCCACTGCGCGCAGGTCGTGCGGGCTGGGGCGGGTCGGCACGACGATCAGCTCAGCGACCGAAATGACGCTCTGGATCGCCATGGTGATGGCGGGCGGGGTGTCGATGACGGCCAGCTTGAACCCTTGCTGGCGCAGGATTTCGAGGTCGGCGGCGAGGCGGGCGACGGTGGTCTGAGCAAAAGCAGGATATTCCGCCTCCCGCTCGTTCCACCAGTCGGCGAGCGAACCCTGCGGGTCGATGTCGATCAGCACGACGGGTCCGGCGCCGGCAATCTGCGCCTGCACGGCGAGATGGCCCGACAGGGTGGTCTTGCCCGATCCGCCCTTCTGCGACGCCAATGCCAATATCCGCACGCAAATCCCCCCAGAAAATCCAGTTCCTTCGCGGGATGCCATGGCTGCGCCTAAAATTCGGTTAACCTGCAAAGTCTTTGCCGGCATGGGACAGATGGGGGCGTGAAGAACGGCTATGCTAAGACGACATTAACCTTGAGAGATGATAGAAGCGGGCGACATCATCTCGCGCGGGAGCTTGGGCGCATGAAGCAATTTTGGGGAATGGCGGCTGCGGTCGCGGTGCTGGGCCTTGGCGCGCCTGCGCTGGCGGACGTCAAGGCGGGCGTCGATGCCTGGCAGCAGGGCGACTATGCGAAGGCGGTGGCCGAATGGCGGCCGCTGGCGCAGGCGGGCGATCCCGACGCGCAGTTCAACCTGGGTCAGGCCTACAAGCTGGGGCGCGGGGTGCAGCCCGACCTCAATGTCGCGCTCGACTGGTATCGGAAGGCGGCGCAGCAGGGCCATTTGCGCGCCGAGGATAATCTGGGGCTGCTGATGTTCCAGCAGGGCGACCGCGCCAATGCGATCACCTATCTGCAACGCGCCGCCGCGCGGGGCGAGCCGCGGGCGCAATATATTGTCGGCACGGCTTTGTTCAACGGCGACCTGATCGGCAAGGACTGGGTCCGCGCCTATGCGCTGATGACGCGCGCGTCGGCATCCGGCCTGCCGCAGGCGGCGACCAGTCTTGCGCAGATGGACAAATATATCCCCGAGGATCAGCGCAAGCAGGGGCTGGCGCTCGCCGCCAGCCTGGAGAAGTCGGGCAGCGGAACCGCGCTGGCGGCAGCACCTTCGACGCCTGCGCCGGCGCGCAGTGCGCCGTCCTCGGTGCGCACCACCGACTTGCCGCCCTCCACCCCCTATCGACCGACTCCCGCCCCTGTCCCGGCCGCGCCCAAACCGGCGCAGGTTGCTGTTGCCAAGCCCGCGCCGCCCAAGCCCACGCCGCCTGCGCCCCGCCCCGCCGCGCAGGTCGCGGCCCCGGCAGCGGGCGGCTGGCGCGTCCAGCTTGGCGCGTTCGGTGAGGAAAGCCGCGCCCGCGCGCTGTGGGGCGAACTCAGCCGCAAGGTCGGTGGCCTCGCGGCCTATCAGCCCTATCTGGTGAAGGCCGGCCCCGTCACCCGGCTCCAGGCCGGCCCGGTCGCCAGCAGCGAAGCCGCGACGCGGCTGTGCGGCGCGGTCAAGGCGGCTGGAGCCGATTGCATGCCCAAGAAGATGTAGGTTTCAGCCCCGCGCCTGCTCCACCATCCAGTCGCGGAACAGCGCCAGCGGGCCGCTCAGAGCCCCCGGCGGATAGACGAGATAATAGGCCCGTTCGCTCGACAGGGGGCGGGCGAAGGGGATGACGAGCGTGCCCGCTTCCAGCTCCGGCTGGATGAGAAAGCTCGGGATCAGCGCCACCCCCGCGCCTGCCGCCGACGCCTGCGCCAGCATCAGAAAATGCTCGAAGGCCGGCCCCGGCCGCAGCCCTGACACGTCCACGCCCGCCGCGCTCAGCCATCGCGGCCAGGCGTCGCGGCGCGAACTCTGGCTCAGCAGCGGCACGTCGAGCAGATCGGCCGGGGTGCGGAGCGGGTGGGCGGCGAGCCAGTCGGGCGCGCAGACGGGCACCGCTTCCTCACGGAACAGAAAGTCCATTTCGACGCCCGGCCAGTCTAAGCGAACACCGAAGTGAACAGCTGAATCGAAGTTTTCATGGGCGAAGTCGAAGGGTTCCGACCGGGCGGCGAAGTCCACGATCAAGTCGGGATGGCGGGCGGTCAGCTGCGGCAGGCGCGGGGCGAGCCAGCGCATCCCGAAGCTCGGCAGGGTGGCGACCCGCAGGGCGCGGTGCGTGGGCCGGGCGGCAGCGCGAGCGGTCGCGCGGCGGATGCGGTCGAGCGCGGGAACCAACTCCTCGGCATAGGCGCGGCCCGCCTCATTGAGGCGCACCCGGCGGCCGATCCGGTCGAACAGCGGCGTGCCGAGCATCGCCTCCAGCTGCGCGATCTGGCGGTTGACGGCACTCTGGGTAAGACCGATCTCCTCCCCTGCCTGAGAAAAGCCGCCATGCCGCGCTGCCGCGGCGAAGGCGTTGAGAGCCTGCATGGGCGGCAGTCGGACGGATTTACTCTTCATTCCATTCTCGCATTTGCATATGCGCACTCGCCATTTTGAATGCGAGGCTCCACAAGCTATATTGAGGCTTCTCACTGGAGCCTATCATGTCGAACGCGAATATGGGACATCTTGAAGCGCTGGTTGCAGGCGCGCTCGGCGAGGACCGTGCCCGCGCGACGCTGGACATGCTGGCGATCGATCCGGCGCTGCTCGCCGAACGCGGCGACTTGGTGTCGCGCGCGGCTTTTGCGATGGCGATGAACGTCGCTTTGTTCGACGACCTGCTGCGCCGGGTGCCGAGCGGCGCGGCCTATGTCGCCGACACACTGGCGCGCGGGGGCAAGGTGCTGTTCGATCATGGCGCGCTCCGCACCGTGCGCTTGCCCGAAGGACCGACCGGCGCTCTGCCCGGCGGCGAGGATGCGTTCACCCGCATCTTCCTGCCGCTGGGTTATGAGATGGCGGCGCTCTATCCGCTCGACCGGCTGAAGATGACCGGCCGCGCCTATCGCCATCGCGATTTCCCCGAGGCGATCCCGCAATTCTTTCTTTCCGAACTCCATGTCGATCGCTTCGACGCCGAATTTGGCGAGGCCGCCGCGCGGGTGTTCGGCACGTCGCGCGATCCGCTCGATGGGCCGGCCAAGGCGCTGCTGGGGCGGTTCGAGGCCGACGGCGCCGCGCCTCTGGCCGAGGCTATGGCGTCGTTGCCGACGATCCTCGCCGCTTTCGATCGGCAGCATGATGCGCCCGATTTCGCCGATTATCAGCTGCTCCTGTCGCGCTCGAACGAAGCGGCGTGGATCGCGACCGAAGGCAATGCCTTCAACCATGCGACCGACCGGGTGGCGGATGTCGCCGCGCTCGCCGACCGGCTGAAAGCCGAGGATCGGCCGATGAAGGAACGGCTGGAAATTTCCGCCACCGGCCGGGTGCGCCAGACCGCCTTTCGCGCCGACAGCGTCGAGCGGGCCTTCGCCGATGGGCAGGTGCGGCAGGTGCCGGGTTCCTTCTACGAATTCATCAGCCGCGACATCGACCCGGAGACAGGCCGGCTCGACCTTGCCTTCGACACCGGCAATGCGACCGGCATATTCGCCATGACCAGCGCGCAGGCGAAGGGATGAACGCCATGCTGCAATCCTTCGATCCCGCCTCGCGCGAACTGGTGTGGGAAGGGCCGCAAGCGGACGCCGCCGCCAGCAACGCCGCGATTGCCGCCGCTCGTGCCGCCCTGCCGGGCTGGCGGGCGCTGCCGGTCGAAGAGCGGATCGCCGTTGCGCGCCGCTACGCCACAATATTGGGTGAGCGACGCGCGGCGCTGGCGGAGCTGATTTCGCGCGAGACCGGCAAGCTGTTGTGGGAAAGCGACGCCGAGGTCGGATCGATGATCGCCAAGGTCGAGGTGTCGATCAAGGCCCATGCCGAGCGCACCGGCGAGCGCGCGGCCGACATGCCGTTCGGCCGTGCGGTGCTGCGCCATCGCGGCCATGGGGTGATGGCGGTGCTTGGCCCCTATAATTTTCCCGGCCATCTGCCCAACGGCCATATCGTGCCGGCGCTGATCGCGGGCAATGCCGTCGTCTTCAAGCCGTCCGAGATCGCGCCAGCCACCGGCGCGGCGATGGCGGACGCCTGGGCGGCGGCGGGCCTACCCGACGGGCTGCTGCATGTCGTGCAGGGCGGCCGCGCGACCGGCGAGGCGCTGGTCGCGGGCGACATAGACGGGCTGCTCTTTACCGGATCGGCCGGCGCGGGCGCGGCGCTGCGGCGGGCGCTGGTCGATCGGCCGCACGTCATCATGGCGCTGGAACTGGGCGGCAACAATCCGCTGATCGCCTGGGATTCGCCAGAGGCCGCCGCGTCGATCATCGTCAATTCGGCCTTCATCACCACCGGCCAGCGCTGTTCCTGCGCGCGCCGGCTGATCGTGCCGGAGGGGGCGGTCGGCGATGCGATCGTGGAGGCGACCACCGCATTGGCCGCGCGCTTGCCCATTGCGGCGTGGAACGAACCGGGCGAAGCGTTCATGGGGCCGCTGGTGTCGGACCAGGCGGCGGCCGGCGCGCATCGCGCCGTCAGCGACCTCATCGCACGCGGCGCGCAGGTGATCCGCCGGTTCGAGAGCGTGGGGGGGCGCAGCGCCGCCTTCGTCACCCCTGCCCTGCTCGACCTGACCGGCGTGAACGCGCCTGACGCGGAGATTTTCGCGCCGGTGCTCTCGGTGATCCGCGTGCCCGATTTCGACGCGGCGATCGCGACCGCCAATGCGACGGCGTTTGGCCTGTCAGCTGGCCTCATCTCTCAGGACGAGGCGCTGTGGCAGCGCATGGTCGAGGAAAGCCGCGCCGGCGTCGTCAACCGCAACCGGCCGACGACGGGCGCGGCGGGCAACATGCCCTTCGGCGGCCTCGGCGCATCGGGCAATCACCGACCGAGCGCCTACTACGCCGCCGATTATTGCGCCTATCCGATCGCGAGCTTCGAGGCGGATGGGGTGGAGGCTGTGGCGGTTAGCGGGGTCTCTGGATAGGTGGGTAGCGGACACTCTATGTCTATCGTCGTCCCCGCATCTTTATCGTAATCCCCGAGAAGGTGAGGATTCATCTTCCCGGCGCTGCGCTGGAGGTGACGTCAGGATATGGATTCCCGCCTTCGCGGGAATGACGGGAATGGGTGGTGAACGGCCATTCACCCCTTCGTCACGCTGAACTTGTTTAGCTACGCTGGCCTTCGGCTCAGGGTCCATTTCGCCGAATTGAGCAAAGGCCCCGGCGGCGCGATGGATGCTGAAACAAGTTCAGCATGACGAAGAGGAAAAGTTCGCTCTCTGGCGGTCAAAGCCCCAGTTTCGCCCAGAACAAATCCGGCGTGATTGGTTCGGCGGCGTGGCTTGAACGCTCCCGACGAGCCCAGGACGGGTGTGGCAAGGCTACTCGCTCGGGTGCGAACGGACGCTGCGGGCGGGAACGTCTGGCTGGGCGGCTCATGTGTCTTCTCCTGCTCTGAGAGGAACACGAAACCTGCGTGGTCGCATCGGCGCCGTGCGCTTTAGCCGTTGGTGACGCGGAGCAAGCTGACATCCATCAAAACCCGCGGAGCGAATGCTCGCGACTATATCTACTTCAGCGCTAGAGAATGTCGAAATAGCTTTGCTTGCAGCCCTGGCAGCACGGCTTGGCGGCAGCCAAACGAGGATCGGACTGCGGAGGCCCGGATCAGGTGATGATGCTGTAGAGGAACCAGCCCACAATCAGCAGGCTCGAAACGATGCAGATACGATCACCAAAAATGTCGATACGCGACATTGCCGAACATCCTTCCATATAGCCGATCTTTGTCGGTCGATATGAAAGACTTTACAGCAATTTTTACCTAGAGGAAACAGCAAAGCTACGCCGAACGGTTCAAAGGATGTGATGAACAGATGTTTGGCGGGGATTGAAATGCTATTTGATATGTTGGGAGCGCTAACATCCACTGACTTCCCGGTTCAGCGAAAATCCGGTCCCCGATGGCGCGCCAAAGCGCGAATCGCTTCATGCGGCCCGCGATAGGCTTCCTGAAATTCGGCGCTCCAATAGGTCAGGTCATCCAGCGCGATCCGCTCGCCCGATACCGCGCACAGCACGAAATGACCCGGCCGCACGACGTCATAATGGGACGGACCATAATGGAGGACAGCAAGCCCCTGAATATCGGCCGCCATCAGTCGCCCGTCAGGATACGGTCGACCAGTTGCTTGACCGTCGGCACGAAGCCGTTGGAGTAGAAGGGATCCTGCTTGAACTTATACGCGCCATGGCCGGCGAACAGAAGGTTCCTGTCGAGGTCGCCGCCATGCACCGCCTGTTGCAGCGACTTCTGGATGCAGAAGCTGCGCGGATCGGCAAGGCGGCCGGTCGAGTTGGTCTCACTGTCCATCCAGCTGGAAAAGGCGCATTGCGACAGGCAGCCCATGCAGTCGGTCTGGTCCTTGCGGATTTCGTCGCGTTCCTCGACCCCGACGAACACCAACGTATTGTCGGGCGTCTTGAGCGCGGAGACGAACCCCTGCCCCACCCATTCACGGGCGCGCTGAAGGTCGCCGCGGGTCACCCAGAAATTCTTGCCCTTCACGCCCGCGTCGAGCTGGTGCGTATGATCGCCCGCCTGTTCGGTGCTGAACGGAATCTGCCGTTCCGACCGCGCTTCCAGTTCGCGCAGGAAGGGGTTGCGGACCGCCGAGCTGTAGAAGCCGGTGGGCGAGAAGCGGTGCAGCAGCACGTCGCCCGGCTCTAGCTGCATCAGCCGCTCCTTCCAGAGCTGCGGGATCGGGCTTTCCTGCGTCAGCAGCGGCCGGGTGCCGAACTGGAACATGATCGCGCCCAGTTCCGGATTGTCGATCCAGTCGTTCCAATCCTTGAGGTGCCAGACGCCGCCCGCCATTACGATCGGCACATCGTCCGAAATGCCGCCCTCGCGCATCGTGGCGCGCAGGTCGCGGACGCGGGGATAGGGGTCTTGCGGCGCGCGCGGGTCTTCCGCGTTGGACAGGCCATTATGCCCGCCCGCGAGCCAGGGGTCTTCATAGACCACCGCTGCGAGCCATTCCGATGCCTTGGAATAGGCCCGCTTCCAGAGCGCGCGAAAAGCGCGCCCCGATGACACGATCGGCAGATAGTTGACGCCGTAGGACGCCGCGATTTCACTGAGCTTATAAGGCATCCCCGCGCCGCAGGTGACACCCGCGACCATGCCGCGCGTCTTTTCGAGGACGCCGTGCAGCACCCGCTGCGCCCCGCCCATTTCCCACAGCACGTTGATGTTGATCGCGCCCTTGCCGCCGGCGATCTCGAAGGCGCGCTTCACCTGCTCGACCGCGCCGTCGATGGCGTAGGCGATCAGTTCCTCATGCCGGTCGCGCCGGGTGCGGCCATGATAGATTTGCGGGATGACGTTGCCGAAACTGTCATAGCTGTCGGCGTTCACCGCCGATACGGTGCCGATGCCGCCAGCGGCCGCCCAGGCGCCCGAACTCGCATGGTTGGAAACCGCGACGCCCTTGCCACCTTCGACCAGCGGCCATACTTCGCGGCCGCCATAGACGATCGGCTTCAACCCCTTGAACAACGACATCTCCACATAGCGACCGGCCAGTGCGACCGTAATAAAAGCGACCCTATAGCAGCATTTGCTGTCTATGACGAACTTCGCGGCCCCTAGCGTAAAATATGGGGACGTGCCAGAGCCTCGCCATAGAGCGCGGCATAGGCATCCACCATCGCATCCTCGGCATAGTCGCGCTGCGCCCGCGCGCGGTTCGCTGCGCCGAGCCGAGCGCGCAGATCGGCGTCGTCGGCCAGAAGCCCAAGCGCCCGTGCCAGCCCCGCCTCGTCCGCGACGACGAAGGGCCGGTTTTCCGGCGCGACCATATTGGCCACGTCCCCCACATCCGTCGATACCGCCGGCACGCCGGCCGCCATCGCCTCCACCAGCGAGATCGGGAATTGCTCGCTGTCCGACGAGAGGGCGAAGATGTCGAACAGGCCGACGAAACGCCAGGGCCGGCCCATGAAGCCGGCCATATGCAGGTCGGTCATGCCCTGCGCGGCGGCTTCGGCGAGAATGGCGCCGCGCTCCGGCCCTTCGCCCACCACGACCAGTTGCAGCCGGTCCTTGTGCGCGGCGACGGCGCGGACGAGGCGGGGGATATTCTTGACCGGCCGCAATCCGGCGAGCGTGCCGACCAGCAGCTTGCCCGGCGACCGGACGAGGTCCGGGATCGCGTCAGGCGCGGGCGGATAGGCATAGCGGGCGACATCGATGCCGTTACGGATCAGATGCACCTTGCCCGCCGGCTGTTTCCAAACGTGGCGCGCTATCCCCTCCAGCCGCACCGAGGGCACCACCAGCGCATGGGCGCTTTGCAAGCCGACGCGGCGGAACAGGTTGCGCTTGGTCTTGAGGCCATCGGTTTCGTCGGCGTTGAAGCCGTCCTCATGATGGATCAGCGGCGGCATCCCTGCGCCCCGGCCCGCCAGCCGATGCGCCATCACGGCGTCCATCGATCCCCAATTATAGGTGAGGACAAGATCGAAGCGTTTGAGGAAAGCGCGAATTTCGCGATAGCGCGCAAGCCCCGGCTTGCCCGCGAAGGAGGGGCCATCGGGGAAATCCACCCTCACCCCCGGATCGATCGCGGCGCGCGCGCCCATCGCTTGGGGATCGGCGCTCATGATGCTGTGCCGCGCCTTGTCGGCCCAGATGTTCATCAGCCGCACGGCGCGTGCTTCCTTGCCGCCGAGCGAGAAGCTGCCATGGACGTGGAGGATATGGGGCGGTTCAGCCATGCAGCACGCGGGCGAGCAGCCGGTCGATCGCGGCGACGCTTTCCGGCTCGTCGAGCGCGGGAGCATGGCCGACATCGGGCACCGTCACCAGTTCCGCGCTCTCGCCGATCTCGCGCGCCATGCGCTCGGCATTGGCCTCGCTCAGAAGGTCGGACCGCGCGCCGCGCAGCAGCAGCGTCGGGATGCCGCGGAAGGCCGGCATGACCGGCCACATATCGACCCCGGTTTCGCTGCCCATGGCACGGATCGGCTCGGCGATCTTCATGTCGTAATCGAGCACGATGCGCCCGCCGCTGTTGAGGCGATAGAGGCGCTTCGCCATCGCCAGCCAGCGTTCCAGATCATAGCCGGGATAAACGTCCGCATTGGCCTCCGCCAGCGCGCGGGCGGCATGGACCCAGGTCGGGTGCGACTGGCCGACGCCGACATAGGTGCGGATGCGGTCGAGGCCCGCCTTGTCCACTTCAGGCCCGACATCGTTCAGTAATGCGCCGGCCAGCCATTCGCGATGGGTGGCGGCGATCAGCATGGTGATGATGCCGCCGAGCGACGTGCCGATCGCGACGAAGCGGCGCGCGCCAAGGTCGGCGAGAAGCCGGCCGATGTCCTGCAAATAGGTGAGCGGGACATAGGTCATCGCGTCCTTGGCATAGGCGCTTTCGGCCCGGCCGCGCAGGTCAGGGCAGATCAGCCGCCATTGCCCCGCCAGCCGCGCGGCGAGCGGCTCGAAATCGCGGGCGTTGCGCGTCAGCCCCGGCAGGCAGAGCAAAGGCGGCCGGCCTTCCTCGCCGCCCGGATAGTCCCGATAATGAAGCCGCAGCCCATCGGGTGACCACCAATATCCGTCCTTATAGCCGCTCAAGCTTGATCCTTCGGCTGCCTCACCCCCATATCGCCGCATGAGCCAGCCCCCGCAAGCCGCCAATTATCGCCCCGCGACCGAAATAGACATGCTGATGCCCGACATCGCCGTTCCAGTCGCGGCGGCGGACTTCCCACAGACAATCCTGCGCTTCCGCAACGATGGCGCGGCGGCATCGGTGGGCCTTGATGGCCTGAGCGACGACGAATGGATCGCCCATTTCGGCCGGTTCGTCCCGCTGGAGGGTAGCCTGCCGCAGCCTCTGGCGCTGCGCTATCACGGCCATCAGTTCCGCCACTATAATCCCGACATCGGCGACGGACGCGGCTTCCTCTTCGCGCAATTGCGCGACGCCGACGAGCGCCTGCTCGACCTTGGCACCAAGGGGTCGGGCCAGACGCCCTATAGCCGCTTCGGCGACGGGCGGCTGACGTTGAAGGGCGGGGTGCGCGAGATATTGGCGACCGAGATGCTCGAAGCGCTCGGCGTCAACACGTCCAAAACCTTCTCCCTTATAGAGACCGGCGAGGCGCTGGAGCGCAATGACGAGCCCTCGCCGACGCGGGGGGCGGTGCTGGTGCGGCTCAGCCATTCGCATATCCGCATCGGCAGCTTCCAGCGCGCCGCCTTCCTTGACGACACGGCGCTGCTGGAGCGGCTGACCGACTATGCCCTGACCCGGCTCTACGGCGAAACAGCCGGCGACAATCCGCCGGCGCAACTGCTCGGCCGCGTGGTCGAGCGCACCGCCGACCTTGCCACCAGCTACATGATCGCGGGCTTCGTCCATGGCGTGCTCAACAGCGACAATATCAACGTCACGGGCGAAAGTTTCGACTATGGCCCGTGGCGCTTCACCCCGCTTTGGGACGCCGGCTTCACCGCCGCCTATTTCGACCATGCCGGCCTCTACGCCTTCGGCCGGCAGGCGGAGGCGATCCATTGGGATGTAGCGCAGCTGGCCGTGTCGCTCCGCGCGCTGACGGACACCGCACCGCTGGTCGAACAACTCGAACGCTTTCCCGCTCTCTATGCCGCGGCGATGCAGCGCCGCTTCTGCTGGCGGCTGGGCGTCGTTGCGGGCACCGATCCTGGCCCGATGATCGAGGCGGCGGTGCGCTGCATGATCGCGACCGCGACGCCGATCGACCGCTTCTTCCATGACTGGCGTGGCGGAAAGGCGCGCGACGAGAGCGGCTATGCCGGGGCAGACTGGGCAACCTTCCGCGAAGCGATCATCGGCTTCGCGGCCGTCGCCGGCGCGCGCGACCATGACTATTGGGCAGATGACGCCCCCTGCTCCATGCACATCGAGGAGGTCGAGGCGATCTGGCGCGCCATCGACCAAGCCGACGACTGGACACCGCTCCACGCCAAGGTCGCCGCGATCCGCCGCATGGGACGGGCACATGGGACGATCGCAGTGGCTTAAGGCAACGCGGTTTAAATCAAGGTGACACCCAATTCCGTTCGGGCTGAGCCTGTCGAAGCCCTGCCTCTTCTTCCGAAGAAACGAAGAGCCCTTCGACAGGCTCAGGGCGAACGGTTCTTTTCAAGGTGTGTCGCTCTGACTCACCGCTCGCTGTCGTCCCCGGTAAAGAAGCGCTCGATCACGTCGCGCGCCAGCCGGGCGGGGCGCAGGGTGCTGGCGTCGATACAGCACCAGCTGGACTTGACCTCTGCCAGCACGTCCTCACCCCGCCGGATGACCGTTTCATAGAAAGCGCGCGCGCCCTGCACCTTTTCGAGCAGGACGGTGGCGATTACTTCATCGTCGAGGAATGTGGGCTTGCGGTAGGTGATCTCATGCTTGAGCGCGACCCAGAGATGCTGCGCGACCGCCTCGGCCGGGGCAAGCGCCCGCCAATGATCGAGCACGGCATTCTGCACCCATTTGAGGTAACTGGCATTGTTGACATGACCCATGAAGTCGATGTCGTCGGGATCGATGCCGATGGCGTAGTTATGGGGAATCGCGTTACTCACAGCAATGTAAATAGCAGTCCTGCGTGCTGGCTGGAAGGGCGGGGCTTAAAGAAAGGCAATTACCGCTAAACCGATAATGGTCCTTGTTCTACGATGGCGCGATCCTCCCCTTGCAGGGGAGGATGTTGGGTAGCGAGCTTGCCAATCCGTAATCATCCAATCGAGGGCCGGATTGCTCCGGCCCTCCCCGCTCATCGCGTCAGAAGCGCCAGCCGACGCTCGCCACCACCTGATGCCGGTCGGTGTCGACGTTGAAGCGCTCGCTGGTCGCCCCGTTGGGGAAATCCAGCTTGCCGTCGGTATAGTTGGAATAGCGATATTCCACCTTGGCGAAGGTGTTGGCGTTGATCGCCCGCTCCACGCCGCCGCCGATGCGCCAGCCGTCCAGCTTGAACGACGTGTCGGTCGTCTCGTTGGTGTTGCCCGCCAGCACGTTGAGCTTGCTGTTGGTATAGCCGCCCTTGACGTAGACGAGCGTCGCCGGGTTGGCGAGGATGCCTGCGCGCGCGCCGACATAGAAATCGCGGCCCTGGCTTACCCGGCCGAAGCCGAACTGGTCGGTGGGATCGAAGCGGTCGCTCTTGGCGGTCGAGTCGGTAAACTCTCCCTCCACGCCGACCACGGCGCTGCCGAGGTTGACGTCATAGCCGACGCCGACGCCATAGAGCAGCCCGTCGATCGACTGGTCGTCGCGGCCATTGTCATTGTCGAAATCGCTGCCGGCGCCGACATGGTCATAACCCAGGATCGCTTCGACGCGCGGGCCGGTGAAAGTGGAATTTACGTCCTGCGCCAAGGCAGGGGCGGCGACGGTGGCGCCAGCCAGAAAAGCTGCGACCATCAACTTACGCATAAGGAATACTCCATCGTCTCTTTCAAACCCCTGTCCGGGGTGAGACGTTGAAGCAGCTGCAAACCCGTTGGTTGCATGAACCTCCGATAAACAATTGATAATGTTGCTATAATGTCACGAAATCGGCTCGACTGGCCGTGCTGCGGTGCAAAATGGACGACGAAGCGATCGAAACATGGATCAACATTCCACGACGTTGACGGCAAGGCCCCCAAGCGAGGTTTCCTTGTAGCGGCTCGCCATGTCCTCGCCCGTCTGGCGCATCGTTTCGATCACCGCGTCGAGGCTGACGATGTGCCGCCCGTCGCCCTGGAGCGCGAGATAGGCGGCGTTGATCGCCTTCACCGCGCCCATCGTGTTGCGCTCGATGCAGGGGATCTGGACCAGCCCGCCAATAGGATCGCAGGTGAGGCCAAGATTATGCTCCATGCCGATTTCGGCCGCATTTTCGACCTGCCCATTGGTGCCGCCCAGCACAGCGGCCAGGCCTGCGGCGGCCATGGAGCAGGCGACACCGACCTCCCCCTGGCAACCCATTTCGGCGGCGGAGATGGAGGCGCGCTTCTTGTAGAGAAAGCCGATCGCAGCGGCGGTGAGCAGGAAGCGCCGCTCGCCGTCCAGATCCGCGCCGGGAACAAAGCGGCGATAATAGTGCAGCACGGCCGGGATGACGCCTGCCGCGCCGTTGGTGGGGGCGGTGACGACGCGGCCGCCCGCTGCATTCTCCTCATTCACCGCCAGCGCGAACAGACTGACCCACTCGAAAATCTGCGCAGGGCCGAGAGCGTCCTGTTGGAGCCGCAGCCGCTGATGGATGGCGCGGGCGCGGCGGCGGACCTTGAGCCCGCCGGGCAGCAATCCCTCCTGCTCCAGCCCCCGGTCGATCGAGGCGGACATGGCATCGATCACCGCGTCGAGGAAGCTCTCCGTCTCCGCCTGCGTGCGCCATGCGCCTTCGTTGCGCAGGACGAGCGTAGCGATGGAAAGGCCGCTTTCCTCCCCCTGCCGCATAAGCTCCGCGCCGGAGGAGAAGGGATAGGGCTGGACGAGATTGTGGCCGAGCGGCGGGTCGTCGGCCGTCGGCACGTCCCCGGCCAGCACCGCGCCGCCGCCGATCGAATAATAATCCCGCATGACCGGCTCGGTGCCACCGTCAAACCAGGCAGTAAAGCGTAACCCGTTGCTATGCGCTTCCAGAAATTCGCCCATCCGGAAGATGAGGTCGCGTTCCTCCACGAACGGCACATGGCCGCCCAGCGTGCTGCCGAAGCGGATGCGGCCTTCCTGTCGGATGGCGGCGAGGATCGCCGGGATCGCGTCAGGATCGACGCCCTCGGGCTTGTAGCCCGACAGGCCGAGCAGGATCGCACTGTCCGTGGCATGGCCCCGCCCGGTCAGCGCCAGCGATCCGAACAGTTCGCATTGCACGCGGGCAGGCTTGGCCGGCAGCGAATCCATGAACATGAGCGCCGCGCGCATCGGCCCCACCGTATGCGAACTGGACGGGCCGATGCCGATGGTGAACAGGTCCGCCACGCTGATCGCGGTCGCGGCATCGATCCGGCTCTTCGCCACGCTCAATAATCCTTCGACACGCGCACGTTCGCGCTCTGCCGCCCCAATGTGGAGATTGCGCCGAGCAGCGAGAGCCAGCGCGTGACCTGATATTCGATCCGCGTGGCGCTGTAGCCCTGCCCATCGGTGATGAGTTCGACATAGGTCTTGCGGGTGAGGTATTTGCCCGCCGCGATCGACGTGCCCTGCCCCTGGGTCGGGTCGGCCGCGATGATGCGCAGACGGTCCAGCCCCGCCGCCTTGCGCACCGCGTTGATCGGGTCGAGCCCGCCATCGCCCTGAAGCGATCCCACGGCCGAGGCGAGTTGCAGCGCTTCGGGCGCCGAGAGATTGGTGATCGACGTGCCGAACAGGATGCGCGAGAGCAGTTCGTCCTGCGGTAGCGCGGGCGTGCTGGTGAAGCTGATGTCGGGCTTCAACCCCGTGCCGCCGACATGGATGACGGCGGAAAGATCGCTGACGTCCGCCTCCGCGCTGATGTCGAGCGTGGGGTTGGTGGGCACCTTGCCATCGAACTGGATATTGCCTTCGCGCAGCTCGAAGCGGCGGCCGGCGAACTCGTAGCCGCCGCGCACCAGTTCGGCCCGCCCGGCAATGGCGGGATTGGTCACGGTGCCGCCGATATCGAGATTGGCGCGCCATTCGCTATCGAGACCGAGGCCGGTGACGATCAGCCGGTTGCGCGCCCGCGCCTTGATCGCCAGCGCCCATGGCACGGTGGTGCGCGGCCGCTCAATCTCCTCGCCCCGACGGTTGATCTCTATCACTTTGAGTTCCGGGATCTGCGCGACGGCCGCGGCCCGGCCAAGAGTGAAGCGGCTGCGGTTGAGGACGAGATCGCCGCCGATCGTGCCGCCGACGCCATCGGACTTGATCGTGATCGGGCCGGTCACAGTCGCGGCAATATCGTCCCGTTCCAGCAGCGCGGCATTCTCCGCCTGGAGCGCCAGGTCCATGCCAACCCCGGCGATGCCGTTGAAGGTGAAGCGGCCCGTGCCCGCGACGCCCCCGCCATTTTGCGCGGTCGCGGCGAAGCTGGAGATAACGAGCTGCGCGCCGGAGAAGCGGCCCCGTGCCTTGACTCCGCGCAGCCGCATACCTGTGACCGGGCTGTTGATCGTGGCGGCATCGCTGACGAAGCTGCCGGTAATCACCGGCTGGCCCAGCGTGCCGCGCATGTCGGCCGACACGCCCACCATGCCGCCGATATCGACGATCTCCACGCCCACCAGCCGCCAGAGCGTATCGGCGGTGCCGTTATAGCGCAGTTGCGCGAAGAAAGGCGCGCGGTTCAACCGCTCGACAAGGCCACCGCCCTGCCCCAGCGGATTGAGCAAAGCCTGCGCCTGGCCGATCGTTCGGCCATCGGCGACGAAGACCATGCGGGTCGCCAGCCGATCCTGCGTCAAGGCCGCGTTGACGCCCACGTCCACCGGGCGGGAACTCAGGGACAGGCCGGAGCGGGAGAGGCCACGGATGCGCAGTTCCGCCTTGCCGGTCGGCATCCCGCCGCCGCGCGGCTGCGCATAGGTGAGCGATCCCGTCGCCATACCGCCAAGGCCCAGATTGTCATAGGCAATGTCCAGCAGCGAGAGCGGTAGCTTCTGCATCCGCGCCTCGATCCGGGTCGTGGCCGCGCCCAGTTCGCCCGCCAGTTGCAGCGATCCGCCGGCATAGCTGATCGTGGCGGGTGACAGCCGCCAGCCATCCTCGGTCCGGGTGAAGAGCGCCGCGCGCGTGAGGCGGATCGCGCGCTTGTCGATCGTGCCGCCGGCCGACAGGCGGATGCGGTTATGCTCCACCTGCGCCTCGCCCTGAATGTCGAACAGCCGGCCACGCTGCCCCGACAGGCTCTCGCGCACCTTGCCCACGCCATCGACCAGATCGGCATTGGCGGCGAAGCGGCCGAGCAGCACGCCGCCCACCCGCAGCCCGCGCGCCTGCGCCGTCATGGTGACGCTGGTGCCCGCCGGATCGAGCAGGATCGTGCCGTCGAGCGTACCGCGCCGCACCGCGATGACGGTCGGCCCGTCGAAGCTGGCGTCGTTGGCGGCAAGCTTCAGCTGCACCTGCTGCACGGCGTTGACAGGCTTGAAATTGATGTAGCCGCTGACCGGGCCGGTAACGCCGAGCTGCCCGTCGAGGCCGCCGGCGATCGGACGGATATCGCCGCTGGCGGTTACGCCGGAGACGGCCAGATTGGCGACGCGCACCACCGCCTGCCCGCCGGGCGGCAGCAGGATGACGCCGCGCCCGGTGAAGGGGCCAAGCGTCGATCCGCCCTCCGCCGTATAGCTATAGCCAGCCGCGTCGGGGACAAGGTGCGCGCGCACATCGCGCAGGCCGAGCGCATCGAGCGGCCGTTGCAGCAGCAGGTGGATTTCCGGCCGCTCGATCATGCCGTCGAGCGTCAGTTGCAGCGGACCGTAGCGCTGATGCCGCCCGCTTGCCTCGATATGGAGCGTCTGGTCGGGATTGCGAATGCCGGTGCCGGCGAGCGTCAGCAGCGGCGAATCCAGCGCGAGATTGGTCAGCGCGATCCGTCCGTCCGGCAGAAGCTCGATCTTGCTCCGCGCGCTCGGCAGGCCGCCGCCCAGGGTCCGCAGAAATTCATTGTCGAGCCGCCGGACCTTCGCCGCGACCGCACCGCTCAGGCCGAAGCCGCCGTCTCGGCGCGGCACGGCCTTGAGCTTCGAGGTCAGATCGACGATGCCGAAGCCCCGGATGAAGAGGCCGTTAATCTGTCCGTCCAGCCCGAAATCATAGCGACCGTTCGCTAGGTCGATGAGCATCACCAGCTTTCCGCGCAGCTTGTCCGATCGGAAGGGCATGGGATTGCTGATGATCTGCTGCCCCTTGAGCTGGAGCACGCCGTCGATCTGGAAATTGCGGACGATCCCCTCGACCAGATCGCCTTGCCCGTCCAGCCGGCGCGCCCGCAGGCTAATAGGGATCAGCGCCGGCCCGCGCTCGGCGATGCGCCCCTTGCCTTGGGCGCGAACGTCGCGGATCACCGTCTTGTCGAACGCGATGTCGCGCGCGGTCAGCAGATAATCATAGCCGAGCGACGCGAAAGCGCCGTCCAGCCGCGCTTTCAGCGCCACATCGGTGCCGCGCATAGTCTTGACCAGCGCCTGCGGCCGGGCGAGCTTCACCGCCAGTTGCACATTGTCGAGCGCATTGTTGCGCAGGTCGATCGCCCCGTCGGCGCTGAGGTCGAACGCAGCCGATTGCAGCGTCACCCGCCCGTCGAGAATACGGTCGATCAGCGTCCCGCTCGCCCGGACCGCAAGGCGCGGATCGGCCATGCGGCGCAGCAGGCCGTTGCCCGCGATCGCCTTCCCCTCGATCGTGCCGCGCGCCGAATAGGCGCCGCTGCGGGCCGCCAGCACGAAATCGGCGACCGGCGCGGCGTCGAGCGTGGCGGCAAGGCGGCCGTCCCACGCCGTCCAGCTCCCCTTGCCGCCGATCCGTAGATTGGCCGCCTGCTTGAGCCCCGCCATCGCCGCCAGGATGCCGCCCTTGGGCGCGTTGACGGCCACGTCGAGCGAAAAACGGTCATTATCCGGCCGGCTGTCGAGCGCGATCGTCAGCGCGTCGCCGCCGCCGAGGGTGCGCGCGGTCAGATCGATAATCGCGCGGCCGCCGCGAATATCGGCGTCGCCCGCCATGGTCGCGATCCGCTCCGGCCCCGCCACCCCGCGCGCGATCGTCAGGCGGCCGACCGAAAACTGCATCAGACGGATATCGAAGCCGGGCAGGATCGGCCCCTGCCGGCGGGTCGGGTTCAGCGCCGGCAATTTGTGCAAGGTAGCGCGCGGAATGACCAGCCGGTCGATGTCGAGCCGGTTGGACAGCCAGGCGAAGGGCCACCAGTCCAGCTCCACGCGCGGCGCGTCGAGGAACAGCCCCTTGGGATCGGACAGCGTCAGATTGTGCAGGACCGCCTTGCGGTAGATGCTGCCTTCGATCCGATCGACATGAATGCGCAGGCCGGAGGATGACTTGATGGTGGCGATGCGCGACGCGAGGAAGCGATGCCCCGGCGCGGTGTCGAGCCAGATCAGCGCGCCCACGACGATCCCCAACAACGCCAGCAGCACGCCCAGCAGCCAGCGCTGCCAGCGCCCGTCCCAGGCGCGGCGCGGTCTTGGCGCAGGTGGGGGAGGTGCGTCCTCCGCCATCAGAAAGCCTGGCCCAACGACACATAGACCGCGATCTTTGGATCGCCCGACTGTGGGTTGAGCGGCGTGCCGACATCGACCCGGATCGGGCCGAAATTGCTATAATATCGCACCCCCATGCCCGCGCCGATCCGCAGGTCGCGGAAGCGCGGCAGGAAAGTGGTGGAGATGTTGCCCGCGTCGACGAACGGCACGACGCCGAAATTGCCGAAGCGGATACGCCCCTCGAGCGAAAATTCGGCGAGACTCTTGCCGCCCACCGGATCATCGTCCGGGCCGTAGCGCGGGCCGATCGCCTGATAGCCATAGCCGCGCACCGACGCGCCGCCGCCGGCATAGAAGCGGCGGGACGGCGCAATGCGGTCCACCGTAGACCCAATTATGGTGCCGAACCGCGCCCGCGCGGCGACGACGACCTTTTCCCCCACCGGCTGGTAGAGGCTGCCGTCGAGCTGCACCCGCGCATAGCCGAAGCTGCTGCCCTGGAACGACAATTCGGGGCTGACCCGCCCGCCGAGGCGAAAGCCCTTGCTGGGGTTAAGCAGGTCGTCGCTGCCATCATAAGTGAGGCTCAGCGGCACCGCGCCGATGAAGAAGGTACGCCGCGCGCCGCCGGAAAACGCATCCGCCTCGTCCGACGCGATGAGTTCGGCGCCGACGCGCCAGACCCAGTTTTTCTGGAACAATATGTTGGTCTGCCGCTCCAGCCCGCCCGCCAGCGTGATGGTCCGGGCGTCATAAGCGTCCCGCCGGATGTTGCTGACCGACACGAGGCCGGTCAGCACATTGTCCCGCCTTTTGAAATTGTTGCGGCGGTACGTGAAGGAGGCGGTCTGCTCCTGCGTGCCAACGACGCCGCGCACCGTCACCGCGCCTTCGGGCGGAAAGAGGTTGCGATGCTGCCAGCTCACCTCTGCGCGGTAGCCCTCGCCCGTGCCATAGCCCAGTTCGCCCGCGATCGTCCTGAGCGGCGCGGGGCGCAGCGCGACGTCGAGATCGACATGCTCGCCGTCGCCCGCATCTTGCGGAGTCAGCGTCACCGACGAAACCAGCCCGGTCGCCACGATCGCGCGGCGCAAATCCTCGACATCCGACGCCATATAGGTGTCGCCCGGATCGAAACGGGCGATATCCTGCACATGATCGGCGTCGAACAAGCGTGTGTCGTCCATGCGGATCGCGCCGAACCGGCGGAAGCCGCCGGGCGCGACGATGAGGTCGAGATCGCCCTTGCGCTCCTCATGGTCGATGCGGACTTCGGGCTCGTCCACGCGGGCGAAGGGGAAACCGCTTTCCGCAAGGCTGGTCGCCAGCGCATCGCGCCCCGCCAATATCGCGTCGGCGTCAACCGGATCGCCGGGCTTGGGCAGGAAGGCCGCGCGCAGCTTCGCCTCCCGCTCGCCCGCCTCCGCCAGCCCCAGCACATCGACCGACGCCAGCAGATATTGCGTGCCGGGCACGATGTCGAACGCCACCAAGAGCCGATCGCTGCCAGCGGGCGGCGCGGTGACGGCGCTGCGGATGCGCGCGGCATAATAGCCCTTGGCGCGCAGCAGCCGGTCGAGCAGCTCGCCATCCTCCTTCATCCGGCGGTTGATCTGAGCGAGGTTGGCGGGCTTGCCGTCGCCCTGTTTCAGCACGGACAACTCGTCGAAGCGCTGCGTGAACTGCGCGTCGGCGATGGCGTCCACGCCGTTCAGCTGGACAGTGTAGCGCCGCTCCTCGCCTGCATCGGCGAAGCTCGCCGCCTCTTCCGCCGGCTCTTGCCCCGATGCGGGGTCGCTAGCGGTCGGCGCCGCGTCGACGGCCTGCGCGGCGGGATCAGCGGGATCGGCGGGCAGCGGGACGACGCTGTCGGGCTGGGCCATATCGGGCCAATCGACGCCGATATCGGGCATGGCATCGAGCGACTGGGCGACATCAGGCACGGGATCGGCGGGCGTGGCCTGCTGCGCGCGCACGGCGACCGGCGCGGTCGCCAGCAGGGACGCGATCAGAAGGCGGGCGGCATCCGGGCAGCCAGAGACGCGGCGTTGGAACCGCAAACCATCGGTCATGGCGTGGGTCTAGACCAACTTCCCGTTATAGCGCCAGCCGGAAACGGGCCGGCTGGCTTGGCGTCAGAACGCCTGGCTCAGCCGGTCGAGCAGCGCGCGGGCGGGGCTTATCTCTTCCACAACGCCCTGCCCCATCATCATGTCCATCCGGTCCTGAAGGCGCGACACGCGGTCATACAGTTCCTGGCTCGCGTCGATCAGCGCGCGCGCGGTGAAGGGGAAACTCGCCGCCAGGTCGCCGTCGCTCGGGCTTGCGCGGCCGAGCCGATATTTTTCGTCAGCCAGATCAGCATCGCCGATTTCGCCGCGCTGCCAGGCGCGCTGGCTCAGCAGCCAGGCGATGATGTGCATCAGCCGGGTCGTGACCTTCAATGATTCGCAGGCGAAGGCGACGCGGCGCAGCGGATCGGCCATGCCCTCGTCGAGCGACGCGCCGCCGTCGAAATAGGTGCGCGCCTCGTCGGCCATGACCATCGCCTCGACATAGAGGCCGTCGACCAGGCGGCGGTGAAGTCCGCGATCAAGAAGGGCTGCGCTTTGCATTGCGCTTGACTGCCATATTTCGACAATCCTGTCAGTCCCGTTGCAGCGACGATCAGCCGGATGTCCCATTTGGGATCGGTTAGCGCGGCGTTAACCGCGTCGGCGCTCAGGCGATGATGTCCGGGACCAGCGCGTCCTCCAGCATCGCGATTTCGTCGCGCAGGCGCAGCTTGCGTTTCTTGAGCCGCGCGATCTGCATCTGGTCGCCGCCGCCAGCCGCCGCCAGCGCGCCGATCGCGCTGTCCAAATCGCGATGCTCGATACGCAGATGCTCCAACCGGCGCATGATATCTTCCCGGCTCACCGCGCTTTCGATTCCCCGTCACTGACCCTGACTGCTCCTGATAGCGGCGCAGGACGATGCGGGCCATCGCAAATTTCCAAGCGGTCCATCGCAAAGCGAATGAGCGCGCGAGACAAGCCGCGCGAATCATGATCTACTCAAAAATCCATCGCCCCTGTAAGGAGATTGTCATGGAAAACAGCCACATTTCAGCTCTTTCGGCAAAGCATGCCGGTCTGGAAGCGCGAATCAAGGCGGAGACGAGTCGGCCCATGCCCGACGCCATCCTGGTCGCGTCGCTCAAGAAGCAGAAATTGCGGCTCAAGGAGGAGATGGCGCAGCAGCATTGACGCTGCGCCGGGTCGGCCGGGCGGTCATGCAACGACCGCCGCCGGCCTGATGCTTTCTATCCACTATGACGTGAACAGCCCCGATGACCCGATGGTCAGCGGGGCTTTCTCATGACGCTGAAAGAATGGACAGCGCCGCTCAGCGCCGCGGCAGACGGTGCTGGGCCGAGCGCAGATAGTCGGGCATCGCCTGCTGCCCCTTGCCGGTCACCGGCTTGCGGGCGAGTTGCGGGTCGATCGGCTCGTCGAACGCCAGGCCGATCTTGTCCTCGCGCGACCAGGCGATGGTGCCGCTCACCTGACCCACGCCGCGCAGATCGCAAATGATATGCGCGCCGGCAGGGACCGGCCGCTCGCAATCGGCCATCAGGCCAGTTGCAGACAGGTTGCGCACCCGGGCCTTGCCGAGCGGCGCGCCTTCGGGTGTGCTGAGGGTCGTCAGCAGGAACAGGCTGTCACGCGGCGCGGCGCGCGCCGGTCCCCGGTCAGATATGTCCTGATTGTCGTCCATGCACAAACCCGCGTGAAATTGCCGTTCGATGGCGGGCATCCTAAGCGCGGGGTGATGGAAAAAGGGTTAATCGTCGCGCGAAATCTTTTCCTGCCGCTCATGGCGCTCCTGCGCCTCGACGGTCATGGTCGCGATCGGGCGGGCTTCGAGGCGCCCGAGCGAGATCGGTTCGCCGGTGACTTCGCAATAGCCATATTCGCCCTCATCGATGCGGCGCAGCGCGGCGTCGATCTTCGAGATGAGCTTGCGCTGGCGGTCGCGGGTGCGAAGCTCGATCGACCAGTCGGTCTCGCTCGACGCGCGATCGTTGAGATCGGGCTCGCGCAACGGCTCGTTCTGGAGCACGGCCAGCGTGCCTTCCGCCTCGGCCAAAATCTGTTTCTTCCATTCCCAAAGGCGCTGGCGGAAATATTCCAGCTGCATCGGGTTCATGAAGTCTTCGTCGGCCGACGGACGGTAGTCTGCGGGAAGCGTTACAGTCGATTTGGGCGGCTTTTCACCGTCTTTATCGGAATTCAGCACCGATGCCATCTGGCTCTCCGACTCGTAAAGACCCCGGCGCTTTTCTCTTTGTCCGGGCGCCTATGACTTTGATTGCGCGCCTCATAGCCATCGGCGCGACCCGATACAAGCGGACATTCGCTGCGCTCGCGCGCGCCATCGAGTCGCTCCGCGCGCCCGCCGCCCCTGCCCTGGCGCAAGCCGCCTTAACATCGCGCAAGGCCGCCGTGCCAGAGTGGGACGTTAACCATATCCCTTGATCGGACGGCAGCTTTTCCCTCGACTTGGAAGCCAGATTCAGGGTTAACGGCATTGAAGTTAACCCTTTCTTTTGCGTTCTTAGGCACAGGAAGTTCCCGACACCCTCCAGGCGCAAGCCGCGGCGGGTCCAGCGGCAACAAAGATAAGAGTGGATCCTATGTCGGTACGGATGGCTTTGGCTAAATTGTGTGCCTGCACCTGTGGCGGTGCGATCATCGGCGGCGGCGCCGTCCATGTCGCCGAAAGCGCGCGCCCCGCGGTGGTCCACAGCAGCAAGAGCATGAAGGCCGCGCCCAAGAAGCGCTACGCGGTGCGGACGGTCAAGCGCAAGGTCGTGCGGACCGTGACCGCCTGCGCGCCGCAGACCGTCACCGTCACCAGCCAGCAGGCCCCCGTGCCCCTGCCCGCGCCGATCTCGATGGCGCCCGCCGAAATGCCGGTCGTCTCCGGCGGCGGCGGCGCGGTGCCGATCGTCATGGGCGGCGGCGGCGGCTTTGGCGGCGGCGGGTTCATCGGCGGCTTCTTCGGCGGCGGTGGCGGCGGCAGCGGCGGATCGGTCGTGATCTCGTCCACCAGCAGCTCGACCGGCGGTATCAGCAGCTCGACCAGCTCCGGCAATATCTCGACCTCGTCGGGCAACGTGTCGACCTCGTCGGGCGTCAGCTCCAGCTCCTCTTCGTCGTCGAGCAGCAGCTCATCCTCCTCTTCCTCGTCCAGCTCCTCTTCGAGCAGTTCGGGCGGGTCGAGCGGCGGCAAGCCGGGCAAGCCCGACCATCCGCACAAGCCGCCGCATTCCTCCAGCGGCAGCTCGGGATCGAGCGGCAGCTCCGGGTCCAGCGGCAGCTCGGGATCGAGCGGGTCGTCCAGCTCGTCTTCCTCCAGTTCCTCCTCGTCGAGCGGTTCCTCTTCTTCGTCAGGCGGATCGTCGAGCTTCGGCAGCACGGGATCGAGCGGCAGCAGTTCCTCCTCTTCGTCGAGCAGCAGCTCGTCGAGCAGTTCCTCTTCCAGCAGCTCGAGCGGGGGCTCGAGCAGCACCGGCGGCACGGACGTTCCCGCGCCGCCCATGGTGCTCCTGTTCGGCGCGGCGGCGGTCGCGCTGGTCGCCCGCCGGCGCTTCGCCGAGCGGAAGGCGCAAGGCGCGGCCTGACCGGTCAACCGAATGGACAAAGGAAAGGGCGGTCTGCGGTTAGCGGGCCGCCCTTTCCTTTTGCGCCAGTCGGCTCAGCTGGCCGCGATCAGCTTCTCGATCTCGGGCACCGGATGGTTGGTCAGATCCTTCGCGATCTCGCCCACCAGCCGATCCTGCACTTCCTTGTGCAGATGCTTGCGCATTTCGCCGAGCGCCGTTGGCGGTGCGACGATGATGAGCTTCTCATAATCGTTGGCGAAGGCGCGCCGCTTCAACAGTTCGGCGGCCTCTGCGGCGAACCGCTGTTCCTCCAGCTCGTGATAATCATTCTCGCCCATCGTGCCGGACTGGGTGCCGGTGCTGGAGGACTGCCCCGCCTTGTCCGACGCCTGATCGAGGTGAGAGGGATTGTCCTGCTGCTTCACCGCCTCGGCTTGCAAGTTCGGATAGTCGCCGTCGCCTTTGTTGCGGAAGAAGAGCAGCTTGCGCCCGTCCGCCACCAGCACCATCGCGTCATGATCGATCCGCATCTCCGTCTCCTTGGCTTGGCTTGCGTGATGCGGGGTCAACGGACCAGCGGACGCAGGGTTGCGTGGCCGCGCGCGCGGCGGCATAGCGCTGCCCCATGCACGACATCCGCTTCATCCGCGAAAACCCCGCCGCCTTCGACGCCGCCCTCGCTCGCCGGGGGCTGACGCCGCTGTCGGGCGAGATATTGGCGACCGACGAGCGGAGCCGGGCGATCAAGACCGAGTTGCAGCAGGGCCAGGCCCGCCGCAACGAGGCGAGCAAGCTGATCGGCCAGGCCATGGCGGCGAAGGACATTGCCACAGCGGACGCGCTCAAGGCCGAAGTCGCTGCATTGAAAGACCGGCTACCGGCGCTGGAGGCGGAGGATCGCGAAACCGGCGAGGCGCTCAACGCCATGCTGGCCGCCATCCCCAACCTGCCCGCCGACGACGTGCCCGATGGGTCCGACGAAACCGACAATGTCGAACTGAGCCGCTGGGGCAAGCCGCGCGCATTCGACTTTACGCCGCAGGACCATGCCGACTTCGGCCCTGCGCTGGGGCTGGATTTCGAGGGCGGCGCGGCGCTCTCGGGCGCGCGCTTCACAGCGCTGCGCGGCCAGATGGCGCGGCTGCACCGGGCGCTCGCGCAATATATGCTGGACACGCAGACGAGCGCAAACGGCTATGAGGAAACCGCCGTCCCGCTGCTGGTGCGGGACGAGGCTTTGTTCGGCACCGGGCAACTGCCCAAATTCGCCGAGGATTTGTTCAGGACGACGGACGGCCGCTGGCTCATCCCCACCGCCGAAGTCTCGCTCACCAACCTCGTCGCGCAACAGATCGTGCCCGCCGAGAGCCTCCCGGTGCGCCTCACCGCCCTCACCCCCTGCTTCCGCTCGGAAGCCGGTTCGGCCGGGCGCGACACGCGCGGCTTCATCCGCCAACACCAGTTCGAGAAGGTCGAACTGGTCGCGATCTGCGCGCCCGAACACTCCGACGCCGAGCATGAACGCATGTGCGCCGCGGCGGAGGGTATTCTTCAGGCGCTCGCCCTCCCCTATCGCAAGATGCTGCTCTGCGCCGGCGATATGGGCTTTGGCGCGCGCAAGACCTATGATCTCGAAGTCTGGCTGCCGAGCCAGCAGACCTATCGCGAGATCAGCTCCGTCTCCAACTGCGGCGACTTCCAGGCGCGGCGCATGAACGCGCGCTACAAGCCCGAGGGGGAGAAGGCGACGCGTTTCCTCCACACCCTCAACGGCTCGGGCCTTGCCGTGGGCCGAACCTTGGTGGCGGTGCTGGAGAACTACCAGCAGGCCGACGGCAGCGTCACCGTGCCGGAAGCGCTCGCCCCCTATATGGGCGGCATCACCATATTGCGTCCCAGATAAGCCTTCCCGGAGTGACCCATGCGCATATTGCTGACCAATGACGATGGCGTCCACGCCCCCGGCCTTAGGATATTGGAGCAGATTGCGCGGTGCTTTTCGGACGATATCTGGATTGTCGCGCCGAGCGAGGAGCAATCGGGCGCGGGCCATAGCCTGACGCTCACCCGCCCCCTGCGCATCCGCAAGCATGGGGAGAAGCATTACAGCGTCACCGGCACGCCCACCGACGCGGTCATGATGGCGGTCGGGCATCTGATGAAGGAGGCGAAGCCCGACCTCATCCTTTCAGGGGTCAACCGCGGCGCCAATCTGGCCGAGGACGTGACCTATTCGGGCACGGTCGCCGCGATGGAGGGCGCGATCTCGGGCATCAAGTCGATTGCCTTGAGCCAGGTCTATGCCCGTGAAGGGATGGGTGACGCCGTGCCCTTCGCCGCCGCGCTAGCCTGGGGTGAGCGGGTGCTGCGCCCCTTGATCGACATGCCGCCCAGCCCCCGCCTGCTGTTCAACGTCAACTTTCCCGCCATCGAGCCTGAAGCGGTCAAGGGCGTGCGGGTCGTGCGGCAGGGCTTTCATGACGTGGATCGCACCCGCATCGTCGAAAGCACCGATCCGCGCGGCTATCGCTATTACTGGTTCGGCCTCGGCTCCAGCGACGCCGTGCCCGAGGGCAGCGACCTGGGCGCGATCGCGGAGGGCTATGTCACCGTCACTCCGCTCCATTACGACCTGACGCAGGACAGCGCGATGGCGGCGACGGCGGCGGCGTTCGCACCATAGCCATGGTTAAGGGCTAGCAAGCATCGCGCGATGCGATAAACAACCGCGATGCAGCGCCTGCTCCTTCCCATGCTGCCGCTCGGCCCGCTGATGCTGTCCGCCTGCATCCCCGCCGAAGCCGACCGCGGCGCGCCGACGCCCACGCCTCCGCCCCGGCTCGACGCTGACGCCTCGGCGGTCGATCTGGCCGAACCCGAGCCGGTCTGGACCGCGCAGCAAGTCGTGCCCAATGCGCGGCCGGTAACCGCGTCGAGCTATATCGTCCAGCCGGGCGACACGCTGCGCGGGATCGGCAACCGCACCGGCGCGGGATCGGAAGCGATCGCCCGCGCCAACGGCCTCGCCCCGCCCTTCATCATCCGCGCCGGGCAGAAACTGTCCATCCCCGGCGGCCGCTACCATCTGGTGGCGGAGGGCGAGACCGGGATCGCCATCGCCTCGGCCTATGGCGTGGCGTGGAGCCGCATCGTAGCGGCCAACGGCCTTGCCGAACCCTTCGTGCTGCGGCGCGGCCAGCGGCTGCTACTGCCCGACGACACGCCCACCCGGCCGCCCAGCATCGAACAGCGCGCCGCCGCCTTCCGCATCGACATTGACGATGTGCTGACCGGCGGCCAGCCGGCCGCGGCCGATAATGCTCCGACACCTGTCGCGTCCTCGCCGCGCCGCCCGCTGCCCACCAACGTCCCCATCGCGCCGCCCGTGCGCTTCGCCGGCAGCTTCGCCTGGCCGGTCAGGGGCACGATCCTCTCCCGCTTCGGGCCGGGCGAGAGCGGCGCACGCAACAACGGCATCGACATCGCCGTGCCGATCGGCACGCCAATCAGCGCAGCAGCGGACGGCGTCGTCGCCTATGCAGGGGACAAGGTAGCGGTATTCGGCGGGCTGGTGCTGCTCAACCATGGCGGCGGCTGGGTCAGCGCCTATGGCCATGCCAGCCGGGTGGATGTGGTGCGCGGGCAGAAAGTGACCAAGGGCCAGGTCATCGGCCTCACCGGCGACACCGGCTATGCCAGCAAGCCCAAGCTGCATTTCGAACTGCGCAAGGACCGCGCGCCCGTCAACCCGCTGGGTCAGTTGCCGCCCGCATGAGGATCAACGATCCGCAACAGCGCGCCGACAAGGCGGGCTTTCTGCGCCGCCGCTCGGCGCTGCCGCTCTGGGCCGACCTCGCCTGGCGGCTGGCGCTGGTGTTCGGGTTGATCGCGATCGTGCTGGCGCTGCACTGGTTCGGGCGCGATGGGCTCAAGGACAATTACGACAACGCCATCAGCTTCATCGACGTCCTGTATTTCACCACCGTCACGGTGACGACGGTAGGGTATGGCGACATCGTGCCGGTAACGCCCGAAGCGCGGCTGTTCGAATCGATCTTCGTGACGCCGATCCGGCTGTTCGTCTGGCTGATCTTCCTCGGCACGGCCTATAACCTCTTCTTCCGCAACATTATCTACAGGTGGCGCATGGCGCGTATTCAGGCCGATCTGCACAATCATATTGTCGTCACCGGCTTTGGCACCAGCGGGCAAGAGGCGGTCAACGAACTGCTGGCGCGCGGCGCCGACGCGCGCGAGATCGTGGTAATCGACGGCAGCGAGAAAGCGCTCGCGGAAGCCGAGGCGCTGGGCTGCAACATATTGTGCGGCGATTCGACCCGCGACCGGACCTTGAAGGACGTGGCGATTCACCGGGCGCGGAGCATGATCGTGTCGGCGGGGCGGGACGATACGTCGATCCTCATCACGCTTACCGCCCGGCACCTCGCCCCGCGCCTGCCGATCAGCATCGTCGTGCGCAACGAGGATAATGAACTGCCCGCGCGGCAGGCGGGTGCGACCACCGTCATCAACCCGGTCAGCTTCGCCGGCCTGCTGCTTGCCGGGAGCACCAGCGGCAAGCATATCGCCGATTATATGGCGGACCTCGCCGCTTCCGGCGGGCGGGTGAAGCTCAACGAGCGCCCGGTGCTGCCGCAGGAGATTGGCGGGCCGCTTTCCGCCATCCGCACCGGCCTTGGCGTGCGCCTCTATCGCGACGACCGCCCGATCGGCTTCTGGGAGCCGGAGGCGCAGAAGCTCCAGACCGGCGACTGCATCATCGAGATTGTGGAAGGCGCAGCGGCAGGCTGAAACCGCCCCCCGTGACATTCGCGCGCAAAATCCCTATGTGCGCGCCGATCATGGCAACCAAAATCCCCGACGCCCCGAAGGTGGGCATGGTCTCGCTCGGCTGTCCGAAGAATCTTGTCGACTCCGAACGCATCCTGACCAAGCTGCGCTCCGACGGCTATCAGATGTCGGCCGACTATGCCGGGGCGGACGTGGTGCTGGTCAACACCTGCGGCTTTCTCGATTCGGCCAAGGAGGAGTCGCTCGAAGCCATTGGCGAGGCGATCGCGGAAAATGGCCGCGTCATCGTGACCGGCTGCATGGGCGACGAAGCGGACGTGATCCGCGCGAAATTCCCGCAGGTTCTGGCCGTCACCGGCGCGCATCAATATGAGCAGGTCGTCAACGCGGTGCATGACGCTTCGCCGCCCGCGCCCAACGCCTATGTCGATCTGGTGCCCGAAGGCGGCCTCAAGCTGACCCCGCGCCACTACAGCTATTTGAAGATTTCCGAAGGCTGCAACCATCGCTGTTCCTTCTGCATCATCCCTTCGATCCGGGGCGATCTCGTCTCCCGCCGCATCGACGCGGTGCTGCGCGAGGCGGAGAAGCTGGTCGCGGCGGGGACGAAGGAACTGCTGGTCATCAGCCAGGACACGTCGGCCTATGGCGTCGACGTCCGTCACGAACCGCGCCAGTGGAAGGGCCATGAGGTCCGCACCCACATGACCGACCTCGCGCGCGAACTCGGGCAGCTCCGCACGGCGGAAGGCCGCGCCCCCTGGGTTCGGCTGCACTATGTCTATCCCTATCCCCATGTCGATCATGTCGTGCCGTTGATGGCCGAAGGGCTGCTCACCCCCTATCTCGACATCCCGTTCCAGCATGCCGCGCCGAGCGTGCTCAAGGCGATGAAGCGGCCCGCCAACGAAGCCAAGGTGCTCGACCGCATCCGCAAGTGGCGGAGCATCTGCCCCGACATCGCGATCCGCTCCACTTTCGTGGTCGGCTTCCCCGGCGAGACCGAGGCGGATTTCCAATATCTGCTCGACTGGCTGGACGAAGCGCAACTCGACCGCGTCGGCGCGTTCCGCTTCGAGCCGGTCGAGGGCGCGGCTGCCAATGCCCTGCCCGACGCGGTGCCCGAAGAGGTCAAGGAAGAGCGCTACCAGCGCATCATGGAAAAGACCGCTGCGATCAGCGCCGCCAAGCTCGCCGCCAAGGTCGGGCGCGTGCTGCCGGTCATCATCGACAAGGTCGGCGAGCCGGACGAGGAGGACGGCTCGATCGGCGCAACGGCGCGCTCACAGGCCGACGCGCCGGAGATCGACGGCAATGTCTTCCTGCGCGACGTCAGCGCGACGTTGAGGCAGGGCGACATGATCGACGTCCTGATCGAGGACGCCGACGAGCATGACCTTTATGGGGTGCCGGCCTGAATTTTGTTCCTGTTTTGTTCTTTCCTACACCCACTATTTGCTATTAATGAGTCGCCTCCAATCTGAAGGAGGAAGACCCATGGCATTTCCAGACGTTCCCGGTGTCGTTGTTCCGAGCCCGCTCGGCGCGGCCGATGACGCCCCAGTCATCAACGCAGCGCTCGCAAGCGGCGCGAGTGTTGTCCTGCTGCCCGCGATGACCATCAACTGCGGCAGCACCCTCAACATTCCTTATGGCGTCGAACTGCGTGGCGCTGCCTTCAACGCCATCCTGTGGCCCGGCGGGACCACACAATTTCCGACGGCGCTTCGATTTGCCGCAGGCGTGGCGACCTGCATCACAATGGGAACCGGTTCGGACAACATCCCCATGGCGCTCACCAATATCCATGTCACGCGGGCGGGCACGAGCGCACCGCCAGCGGGGTCGATCGGTGTGTCGGTTTATGGCGGCTACAATGTCCGGCTGGAAAATGTGATGGTGAGCCGCCATGCCATCGGCTATTCGTTCAAGGAAAATGTACCGGCGGGGGCCGGAATTTCCGCCAAAGTCAGCGGCTTATATTCGTCGGCCATCTCCGATGTCCATCTTTTGGTCGACAGTTGGCCGGAACTCTACATCAATGGCGGCCGACTGGGGCAGAATGGTACTGAAGACCTCACATGCAACGCCTATATTCGCGTGACCGGTGGGGCGGGGAGCGGCGCGCAGGGGCCTAACAGCCTCATCGTCGAGCAGGTCCAATTCAATCAGGGCAACGTGAATGCAAAGCCCGCCCACTGGATCCAGTTCAGTTCGCTCGTAAACACGGGCTCCAACGCGCTCGAGTATAAGTTCACCGATTGCCACATCGAAGGCGTCGGCACGTCCTTCATCACGTCCAACAGCGCGACGGATTCGATCACACAGCTGAATATCGCCAGTTGCACCTTCAACCAGCCGGAGGTTCCATTCTTTGGTCTTCATGCCAACACGACTTTGAACAACTGCTCGATCACCAGCTGCGATATCTTCACCAGCCTCTTCAGATTGGCGCCGACCAATCAAGTGAACGATCTCGCCGTGTCGAACTGCCGGATTACGCCCGGCGAAACCCAGTTGCTGTTTACCGGCAGCTCAACCGTGTCCTTCTCCGACATGAGCTTCGGCAGCAATGTCAGGGTCGGCGGATCGGGGGTCGTCAACTTCAGCAATCCGACCTTCACGGCGGGCAGCTTCGTCTTCGGCGATCCCGCCTATCCACGGGCCAACAAGATGTCGATCGTCAATTATGGCGCGGAAACATCGAGCATCGGGATTGCCATCAACGGCGTGACCACCGGCATCGCCTATAGCCTTCAGACCGCGTCCTGGCAGTTTAACGGCAACAGGGTCGATATCGCCTTCCGCATCGGCATCACGAATAAGGGTAGCCAAGTGGGGCCGGTCGCGCTCACCAATCTGCCGGTGCCGTTTGACCTCAGCTATGGCGGACAAGGCGCAGGCGGTGGCGTTCTTACGCTTTGGGAGAATATGAGCGGGCTGACCAGTCCGGTCATCCTCTCGACCCAATTGTCATCGGGCGGCGCCGCGACCCAGGCTGGCTTGTGGATGAGTTCGGCGACAGGGCGCACGGCGGTGACGACCAGTAACCTCAATCCGAGCGTCGCCAACCCGACGCGCCTGTTCGGCACACTGAGCTACACTTTCTAAGCTGAAGCAAGGCTGGCTCTGGACGCCGATCCAGAGCCAGCTGTCGCTATGCTCAGACCCCGATCGCGAGGAACTTGTCCGCCCGGTCGGTCCGCAGCGCGTCGGCGTCCATGCCGTCGAGCGCGTCCAGTTCCGCCTCGATCGCCGCGCCCAGGCTGGCGATGGCCTGCACCGGGTCGCGGTGCGCGCCGCCGACCGGCTCGGGCACGATGCGATCGATCACGCCAAGCGCTTGCAGATGCTGCGCTGTCACCTGCATCGCTGTCGCGGCGTCGCTCGCCTTCTCGGCGGTGCGCCAGAGGATCGAGGCGCAGCCTTCGGGCGAGATGACCGAATAGACCGCATGTTCGAACATGAGGACGCGGTTGGCCGCCGCCAGCGCGATCGCGCCGCCCGACCCGCCCTCGCCCACGATCGCCGATACCATCGGCACGCCGAGCTTCAGGCAGGCTTCGGTGGAACGGGCGATGGCTTCGGCCTGACCGCGCTCTTCGGCCTGAACGCCGGGAAACGCGCCGGACGTGTCCACCAAGGTCACCACCGGCAGGCCGAAGCGGTCCGCCAGTTCCATCAGCCGGATCGCCTTGCGATAGCCTTCGGGCTTGGCCATGCCGAAATTATGGCGCACGC
>ERZ1292632.724-Hain-H43-01um-R2-724-length-36465-cov-6_pt1 | contig 36465 bp, 40 predicted proteins | sample MGYA00564407_ERZ1292632 | MGnify/ENA primary metagenome ERZ1292632 (study PRJEB36523, sample SAMEA6512637) | groundwater metagenome | collected 2019-01-08 | study: AquaDiva: Metagenomics assemblies of 32 groundwater samples | reverse complement strand
ACTCGAACCTCCACGCCCTTGCGGGCTTATCCACCTCAAGGATAAATGTCTACCAATTTCAACACCCGGGCAAACGATCGAACTTTTTGATTATAGAGACTTTAGGAACTCTTTTCCACTACCGGTCTTTAAGCGCTTTTCCTCATCTCTTGCTTCGGCTCTTGTCGCGAACTCTTTTTTATAAATGAGATTAAAGGGTCGGTACGGTTTCGAAGTTCTTAACTTCCCAGAATTATGCTCCCTCAACCTCCGCTCAACATTTGAACTTAGGCCGACGTATATATAGTTTCTTACTACGCTTTTTAACGCATAAACCCAAAACATATTTAGTTAATTACCAATTTCAACACCCTGCCTACCGGCAGGCAGGCCGGGCAGTATGTCGAACAAAGTTACTCTACTGCAGTTTGAGCTTCTTGAGTAGAGTTTTCCTCAGCAGGGGCTGCGGGTTCCTCGGCCGTGTCTGCGGTTGAGATATTGATTGATTGCTGCTTGCGCATCGCGTGCCTTGCCTCCTTGGTTGCTTTGCGGCGGATAAAGTAGAGTTTCGCGCGGCGGGTGCGTGCGCGGCGCAGCACTTCGATCTCGTCGATCATCGGCGAGTACAGCGGGAAGATGCGCTCCACCCCCACGCCCAAGCTCACCTTGCGCACCGTAAAGGTGGCGCCCGGCTCGGTGCCGTGCTTCACCGCGAGTACCAACCCCTCGAATGCCTGGCGGCGGACATTGCGGGTGGTAACTTCTTTTTTATTTTTGCCTTTCGAGATCTTGAGCTCCTCGATTTTCTGCCAGACACGCACCGTGTCCCCGGCATGGATGCCGAGGGCCGAGCGCTGGCTCATATTGACTGGTGAAATTTTGACGCTTGATGCTGCCATGACCGAAAGACTGTAACACGGGCTCAAGCTTTTCGCAATTCTTGCTCTGCCTCCAAAAAATCTTCCGGCAACGGCGCCTCAAAAGATATTTTCTTGCCCTGGGGATGTGTGAAGGATACAGAAAGCGCGTGGAGCGCGAGGCGTTTAAACCCGAGGAGTGCCGGCCGGCCGGAAGCATACAACTGGTCGCAAACTATCGGGTGCTGAATGCTCGCCATATGCACGCGGATCTGGTGCGTGCGGCCGGTTTTAGGAAACACCTCGGCGTAAGACGCCTCGGCATTGTAAGCGATGCGGCGATAAATGGTTGTCGCTTCGCGCAACTGCCCATACGGATTTTTTGCCGAACGCGGGCCAAGACCACCGCGCGTCGAGCCGATGGGTTTGTCGATGACTCCACGCTCGGGCAACAACCCGTACACAAACGCACGGTAGGTCTTTTGCACTTCGCGGTTTTTAAATTGCTCTTTCAAAAAATCGCGCGCGGCTTCGGTGCGCGCCACGACAAGCACGCCCGAGGTCTCACGGTCGGTGCGATGCACTATAAAAATCTCCCCGTATTTTTCTTTGAGCCACGCTTCAAGCGTTTTGCGCTCGGCGTGCCTGTCGGGGATGACCTGCCAACCTGCGGGTTTATTAACGACAATTATTGAGTCGTCTTCAAAAATAATCGTTGGCTCCATACTGGGTGCACGCTGCAGGACTCGAACCTGCGACCTACCCGGTGTAAACGGGTTGCTCTACCAACTGAGCTAAGCGTGCGCAGGCACATTCTATGGTGCCCGTGGCTTCGCGTAAAGCTGGGCCTAGATGAGCGCGCGTATAAGGGGAACACGGGCTAGAAATGTTTGCCGCAGCAGACGCGACAAACCGAAGGCGCGCGCAGCGGGCAGATATGCCACAAGCACAAACGCCACCGCGTAGATGATATGCTCTTCGACAATAAACCCGTGCGGTATCACGAACGGATACGCCACATGCGGGAAGTAATAGATAATCATGAGAAGCGCGCCTGCAAGTGCCGCAGGCCGCACCGAAACTCCAATGAGGAGCGCGACGCCGACCAACGTGATACCCCAAGCATTGAGCGGGTCTACCCAGACGCTCTGCGCAGGAGAGGCAAACCATGCGTAAAATGCAGGGAAGGTCTTGGCGCCTGCAAGAAAACCGCTTGCCGTCCAGTTTGGGTCGAGCACTTTCTCGATGCCGGCAAAAAACATGAACCAGCCGAGCACAAAACGCAACCCTGCGGCCGCGAAGGTTATGATATTTTCTTTCATACAATACGTATCACTAAAAAAATAATAGGAGGAGCCTACAAATAGTATAACTCATTATTTTCTGCGCCCCCGCGAGGAATCGAACCTCGAATAGCGGCTTAGAAGTCCGCAGTTATATCCATTTAACTACAGGGGCAAGGCCACACCTCGGCATAATAAACTATTCCCCTGCCTTTTCCCACTCATTTAAAACCGAGCGGAACACTAAAAAACCTATCGGGATGATGAGCGCGCCGGCAAAGAGCGCGGCAGGCAGTATCCACCAATCGCCCATCGTCAGTACCGAGCCCACGCCCGCGAGCACCATCGCCGGGATGGCACCGACTGGCGTGTAGATAAGAATGAATGGAAAAAAATTAATCCGCGTGAGCCCTGCGCCATAGGCAACCACCTCCGGCAGGGGCATGAAGCATACTCGAGCAATAAAAAATCCTTTCACGCTCCCCATCATGCGCAGCGCGCGGCCAAGAAATTGCTGGTCGCCGCCGATTAATTTCTCGACCAGATGCCGGCCAAAGATGCGGCTCAAGTAAAAGGCGATAGTCCCGCCCAACGCGTCGCCCAAGATGAGGAGTCCCGTCCCCTTCCAAAACCCAAACAGCGCTCCCGCGAGCGGGTACAGCGGCGAGCCGCCGAGCGGTGCAATAACAATCGTTGCCGCTTTGGCAACAACGAGGACAAGTGGCGCCCACAAGCCCGCACGCTCCACCGCGGCCTCAACTTCGGTGATGCCGAAGTAACGGAAGACAAGGTAGAGCCCGCCCACGATGACCGTGAGGCTGATGAGACTCGAAATTATTTGATGTTTGGTGACGCCGGTTTCCATGCTGGTTAGCGCACCTTAGAGCCCGGCGCGGCGGTTGATATAAAAAGTGAAAAAGGGTTTTCTGGGTCGCCACCCGTGGCAAGCAGCATCGCCTGACTCTCAAGCCCCATCATCGTGCGCGGCGCAAGGTTGGTGACAAACGGGCAGCGGACACCCACCAAGGCGCTCGGGTCTGGATAGTATGCCGCAATACCCGAGAGTACTTGGCGCTCTTCGGCTCCGAAGTTTACTTTGAGTTTAAGCAGCTTCTCGCTGCCTTCTATTTTTTCGGCGCTCATGATCTCGCCTACGGTTATTTCAACTTTTTTAAACTCGTCGAGTGAAATTTGATCCATAATTCGATTCTACAGGAAAAAATTGGTTTCGTAGAGGCTCTGCAGCGCGACTGGCGCGAAGCTTGAGCAAATTTCTAGCAAGAAATTTGCGTACTCGGAGAAACTATTTTTTACTGTCCAAGTAACTTTGTAAAATCAGCGCTGCGGCCGAGGCGTCAAGCGCTTCGTGCACAGGGTTGGCCTTGCGCGAGTCTTGCGGCGCAAACTGCCGCGCCGCCTCGGTGCTGGTAAAAAACTCCTGCTGGTATGCCACGGGCAGCTTCGTGAGTTCCTCAAGATCTTTTTTAAACTGTTCAATGTCCTCCATCACCGGGTTAGGCTCGTTGTGCAGGTTGCGCGACTCGCCTATCACGATTTTTTGCACGTTATTTTTTTGTGCGAGCGCCGCAACGGCCGAAAGCGCTTGCGCCCCCGACTCCATCACCATCAAGGGGAAGGCCACCCTGCCTTCGTCGTCAGATACTGCAACCCCAATGCGTTTGGTGCCGTAATCTATACCTAAGTATTTCACATAGCAAGTTTACAGTAGAGGCTGGTTTTCATGAATTTTTTTGGTATACTGGTCGAATGGGTGAGTACAGACGTAAACCAAATGTTGCCTGCGTAGTATGCAACGTTAGGATCTACAGGCGCCCCATCGAGCTTCAGCGAAGTAAAGGCAGGGCATTTTGTGGTCAAAAGTGCTATGGAATCGCAAGTAGAAAAGAAAAGCCGTGTGTAATTTGTAATACTCCCATTCTTGCTGGCTCCAACAAAAAGACTTGTAGTAGAACCTGTGCGAACAAACATCGGGCCGGTATTCGTTACAAAATGGGGAGGCCGCACGATAAGGTGATTTATCAACGTGGTCTAAAGTTACGATTGATGGCTACAAGGGGGAGCGGGTGCGAGCGTTGTGGTTATAGTAAAGAAGAGATACTGCAAGTACATCATAAAAACCGGGATAGGAATAACAACGACTTGAATAATTTGGAATTAATTTGCCCAAATTGCCATTATGAGGAACACTACTTAGAGAAAAGTTGGTTAAAGAACGGAGGGTTGCGCCGAATGGTAAGGCACTAGTCTTGAAAACTAGCGGGTGAAAGCCCTTGCAGGTTCGAGTCCTGCACCCTCCGCAGTCAGACTTTTTTATCGGACCTATGCCGAGGCTTGGCTTTACGTGTTTTTGTATTTAAGCTAAGCTAGCCGAAGCTCGCTGTTTCCCAACAATAGGAAGAATGTGATGGCCAGAAAAAAAGCTGGTTCTCCACTGATTCGGCGGAATTTCTCTTTCCCCGCATCTTTTGGTTCGCGTTTTGAGCGCCTTCGACTACACCTCGGGGCAACTTCTGATGTCGAAGTTGTCAGGATTGCATTTGTGGAGTTGGAAGCCAAATACGGTTTCTCACCGATGCTCCCAGTTATCGACAAAAAGAACAAACCGCCGCAGAAGTGAGGTTGCGGCGGGCTGCAGAGAGAGGGCCGACCAGCCCTCTTTTGTTTTTTTGGATAGCTCTATGCCGAGACCTCGGCGGAGAATCTCACCCCCTCCGCACTGAGCTATACTGCCTGTATGCAAGAAAAGCCCCCAACTCAGGAAATTTCAGCCGTTGAAGAAGATGTAGCGGCAAAGATTCATACCAACCACGACAAAATTGTTAATGGAGAGATACCGCTCAGTGAAAAATTGCTGACCGAAATCCGCGATGACCTGAGCCGCCTCGAATGTTATCCGCTGTATCGCGAATATACGGCCGGCAACGTACCCACCCTTGCGGTCTTGGATGTAAGCACTGAACGTGCGGTACACGCTATTGACGCAACCCTCGCAGGGGATAGGGCAAAAGGTACTCCAGAGAACGACCTTGCTGAAGAAACAAAAGTCCGCAATTTGATCGCGGGCCGTTCTATATCTATCAAACGCAACGTCGCTGAATATATTCGCACCGTGCTTCGATTCCACACACTCAAACGCCTCGCCGCGGGCGGCGGCAGAGACATGCAGGAACAGTTCGTCAAGACCGATGAAGCCCGTGTCCGTGCACACAACAATCTTATTAAATCCCTGCAGATTATGACCTCCACAATCCAAAGCGCCGCAACGATGAACTTGCTGCCTGAACATAAAATACTTAAGTGGGTAGCGGGTATGAACGCGCACGACTTGAACAAAAATCCAAATACGGTCGTCGTATTTTCAGATAAAGTAATGCAAGACCGCGACTTTATCAAAGACTGGGCCATAGCCGCCGATTTCGATTTGCAACTCCAGGAAATGCTCGCAACTCAAAAGAGATAGGGCCGCCCTCGTCAGTGACGATGGCGGCCCTTGAGTTTTTGTTCTTTGCCAACGAGGAAGATCATCCCCATGGCCTGCGCCCATATGGCGAGCGCCTGTCTGTCGGTGGCATTGAGCGCCAATGTATTCAACACACCGTTGGTGAGTTCTTCTTGAAGCGCATTTAGACCTCCGTCGAATTGTTCCCTGTCATTGCGCACCGCATAGAGCGCGCAAATGATTTGTTTGATTTGTGCAGCTGCGTCCGGATACTTCTCGCGGAGCTGCTGCCACCGCTCAACTAACGTCGGTTCGATGAAACTCACCTCCCTTCTTCTTAAGACAACTCTTTGTAGAATAACATAAGGTAATTTAAATGTCAAAATTTCTCGTCCTTGAACACAAAAAGGCGGTATACTAAAGAGCAAATGCCCGAGGAGAAGACGATAACCTGGGAGGTGCACACCCACGAGCACAGAGAACGCTCGAGCGACTGGTATTGGACGCTCGGGACGCTCGGCATCGTCGGCGCCGCGCTCGCGGTGTGGTTTAACAACGGGCTTCTAGCGATTATTTTGCTGGTGGGCGCGGGTTCTATCGGTTTTTTGGCGTCGCGCGGGCCGCGCGAGCACATGATCCGCATCAACACGCGCGGCATTATCATAGATGGCACGATGTACGCCTACCCCACCATCCATTCGTTTTGGGTTGAGGAAGATGCCGATCCGCCGCGACTTTTTTTAACAACGGGCGGAATTCTCATGCCGCACCTGGCGCTGCCCTTAGACTCGCGCGCGCAAGGCGACGAGGTGCGCGCGCATTTGCGTGACTATGTAAAAGAAGAGGAGCAAGAGCCGCACATGGGCGAGCATCTCGCGGAGATCTTCGGACTATAAAACACGTGGTGCTCCCGGCAGGAATCGAACCTGCATCGCCTCCTTCGGAGGGAGGCATTCTATCCATTAAACTACGGGAGCTGGATTTTTATTGTACTGTGGTCACAGATAATTTTCTGCTGAAAATTTCCGCGACCCCGCCTCGGCGCCGACGCGCCTGTGGCCAGCACAATGTTCCCCGAACATTGTGCTCCCGGTAGGAATCGAACCTACATCATATCCTCCGCAAGGATACGTCCTATCCATTGAACGACGGGAGCAGTCTCTCTACTTTACTTTGTCGAAAGGAGTTTGGCGACCTTGGCTTTGCGCCGCGCGGCGGTGTTTTTTTTGATGAGTCCGCGCTTAAGTGCCTTGTCTATCGCTTGGTATGCGGCCGCGAGCGTTTTTGCGTCGCCCTGCCTGCCGGCAGGCAGGCTTTTTGATGCTTCGCGGGCGGCCTTGAGTGCCCCGCGGAGCGCCTCCCGGCGCGCATCATTAAAAACCTTCTTGCGAAGGGATTGGCGGTACGCTTTCTTGGCCGACTTGGTAATTGCCATGCGAGGATAGTACTCTATAAGTATATGATAGGCAAGCTTACGGGCACCTTTGCAGGGCTCACTTCCGAGAATGCCGCGCTCATCGATGTCGGAGGCGTTGGGTACTGCGTGCGCATGCCGCTTGCGGTGGCGCTCTCGATGCAGGATGGCGCGCACGTGTCTCTGTGTATCCACACGGTGGTGCGCGAAGATGCACTCGACCTGTATGGATTCCCTTCGCAAGATGAGCTCGGCTTTTTTAAACTGCTTTGCAGCGTGCAAGGAGTTGGTCCTAAAACGGCGCTCGGCATCTTGAACGTTGCCGATGTCGCTTCGCTTAAGCGTTCGGTGGCGCAAGGCGATGCTTCGACGCTCACCAAGGTGTTCGGCATAGGCAAAAAAAGCGCCGAGCGCATCGTGGTTGAGCTGCGCGACAAACTTGCCGAGCACAAAGGCACGGCAGGCGCCGCTCTAGGCTCGGATGCGGAGGTCATTGAAGCATTGATGGCGTTGGGGTATCGTGCCGATGAGTCGCGCCATGCGCTCAAGGGTATTGGAGACAAGGCAGAGGGGGTTCGTGAAAGGCTTTCTGCAGCGCTCAAACACCTTGGCAGCCGATCAGCATGAAAGAACTCATCAAACACATGACCCCTCGCGCCGTACTCGGCGCGTACCATCTTGTACTTGCGTATCTCGGCGCATTATTTTACGGCTTTCCTGCAAAGAACCTTTTCGTCATTGCGGTAACCGGCACCAAGGGCAAGTCGACCACCGTCGAACTCATCGACGCTATTTTGCGCGAGGCAGGATACACGACCGCGGTCGCCTCGACGATTCGTTTTGCGATCGGCGGCACAAGCGAACCGAATTTGTACAAAATGACCATGCCGGGGAGGTTTTTTCTGCAGCAATTTTTACGCAAAGCGGTTTCAAAAAAGGCGACCCATGCAATCATCGAGATGACCTCCGAGGGCGCGGCGCAATTTCGGCACAAAGGGATCGAGCTCGACGCGCTGGTGTTCACTAATCTTGCGCCCGAGCATCTCGAGTCGCACGGCGGGCTCGAGAACTATGTTGCGGCAAAACTCTCGCTTGCCAAACATCTCGAAGAGTCGGCCAAGCGCCCGCGCTACATCGTGGCGAACGCCGACGATAAATACGGCAAAGATTTTTTGGCGACAAAAGTCGAAGTATGCACCCCTTTTTCGCTTACGGATGCCGAGCCATACAATGCCACCGACCGCGGCGTGCGGTTTGTGTGGCGCCGGGGAGAGTTGTTTACCGTCCCGCTCCCCGGAGTGTTTAATCTCAAAAACGTTCTCGCCGCATTGGTGCTCTGCGAAGCGATGGACATCCCCCTCCCTACGATTAAAAAAGCACTCGAGCGCATGCCGGCCATTGCCGGCCGCGCAGAGCGTGTTGAACAAGGGCAGCCGTTCACGGTGGTCGTCGATTATGCACACACGCCCGACTCGCTCAAGGCATTGTATGAAACCTACGGGCCATCCTCGACGCCCGGAGTCAAACGCAAACTCGTGTGCGTGTTAGGCTCGACCGGCGGCGGACGCGACACCTGGAAGCGTCCGCGCATGGGAGAGATCGCCGACCAGTTTTGCGATATCGCCTTTTTGACCGATGAAGATCCGTATGACGAAGACCCGCAAAAAATAATTGCCGATATTGTCAAAGGATTCGTAAAACACAAACCGCACATAATCCGCGACCGAGCCAAAGCCATCCGCGAAGCGCTTAAAGAAGCAGGCGAGGGAGATGCGGTGCTCATCACCGGCAAAGGGACCGACCCATGCATCTGTCGCGCCCATGGCACCAAAGAGCCCTGGAGCGACCGCAAGGTGGCGCAGGAGCAACTGAAAAAGTTAGGGTATCATTGAGCCATGGCGGATGAAGAAAAATCAAAAGCCAACCCCGCGGGGATAGCGCTGGCGCTTATCGGCTTTTTGGCGGCGGTTACGATAGGATGGTTTATGTTTGGCGGACCCTCGCGTGCGGATTTGAGCGGCTACTTCCTCTCGCCGCCGACGGCACCGCAAGTGATTATCCCCGCAGACGGCAGCGGCATCATTCAAGGATCAACAACCACGCCTCCCTCCAACCCCGAAGGCCTTACTCCTTAATATAATTTTATGCTTAACCCTTTCCCCGACCTCCTCATGTTTGCATTTTTTGCCCCGACACTCCTGCGCGTGGCGGTCGCTGGCATGCTGTTTTATCTCGCGCATCAACAATGGCAGCGCAGGAGTGAAATTACACGTGCTCGGTCTACCGCTTTTCCTACACTTTCTATTATCTTCAACGTAATCGTTGGTGTCGCGCTCTCCGTTGGATACTACACGCAAATAGCCTCGCTCTTGGCGATTGTCGGATTTTGCATCGGATTATGGCTAAACCGCCGCCATCCGCACATCGTCATACTGTCCAATACAACTGTTATCCTGTTGATCGTAATTTCCTTTTCGCTCCTCCTCTCTGGCGCAGGGGCCTTTGCCTACGACCTCCCACTCTAACGAAAGGAACATGCGCCGAGAAAATGCTCTGGTTGTGGTGCTTCACAATATTCGCAGCGCGCACAATGTGGGGTCTATTTTTCGCACTGCAGATACAGCGGGCGTGTCTAAAATAATCCTCTCGGGCTACACTCCCTCTCTCACCGACCCGCGCGGCAAGATCCGTAAAGAGTTTGTAAAAGTCTCGCTTGGCGCCGAAAAAACGGTCCCTTATTCTACTTCGAAACAACTCGCGCCCGTTTTGAGACGATTGAAAAAAGACGGCTATGAAATTGTTGCGATCGAGCAAGATTCGCGCGCAAAATCTCTTTTTGAATTTAAGCCAAAACAAAAAATCGCAGTAGTGTTGGGCAACGAAGTGCGCGGGCTCTCGGCCCCAGCGCTCACACTCTGCGACCGTGTCCTCGAAATCCCCATGCATCGCGCAATGGTTCGACAGGCTCACCACCCTCGTCACACTAGACGAGGAAAAGAATCTCTCAACGTCTCCGTCGCCGCCGGCATTGCGCTATTTCACTTAACACGCAGATTAAAATAGTATGTTTAGTTGTCCTATAGGATAGTTATACATACCGCTCGTTTCCTTCATGAGTTTGAAAGTACTCTACAACCGTATACTTGCTGCCCGGGTCGAGTGCCAGTGGAACAAGCCATTCAAGATTTTGAATGATGGGCAATTTTTTTAAATCGGCGACAGCATACCAACTCACTATCTCGTCGGTTTGCGATTGCAATTTATAATCACCGTGCGCTACGAAAAAGTGCACTTCTCCGTCTTGTACGTTAAGTAAGGCAAATTCTTTCCAGTCACTAACGGCCACCCCTGCTTCTTCTAAAAATTCCCGTTGCATACACACAATAGGCATTTCCCCTTCATCCATTTTTCCACCAATGCCATTCAGTTTGCCTGCCTGCCACGCAGGATGAGTTTTGGAAATAAGCGCAACTTCTGTATTGTTGCGAAATAAAAACCCGACAACCCATTTCGTTTTAACTTCCATTTGTCCGCCCACTTGGATTCGAACCAAGGACCTTCTCCTTAAAAGGGAGCCGCTCTACCAACTGAGCTATGGGCGGTCTGACCGCCCCATCGACGACATGGGCGGAATACTCGATAATTTACAACAAAAAACCAAAAACAGCTAGAGTTTCAGCGCAAAACGCTCGAGTAAAAGTTCAAGGTCGCCCGCGCCGCGGTGGGAGTCGTGGTACATGAACGTAAGTTCACGCGAAAGATTTACATCGCGCATTGCGCGCGCCTTCCATGCCAAAAGCCCCGCCACTGCTTCAGCTTTTTCGCCGGCGCGAAACGAGGCCATGAGCCCTAACCAAAGTTTTTTACGGTCTTTGGCGCCAAGTGCCGCAGCAACCCCAAACTGGTCAAACTTCCATTCTTTTCGGCCCAAGGCCGATCCGCCTTGGGCGGACTTCTCTATCTTCGCTCCAGCTTTTTCTAAAATGTGCGCCGGCGCTTTGAGCAACTTCTCTTCTTCAAAAATAAATGTGTGGGGCGACTCGGCAAATGTTTTTGCCATATCTAAAAACTCTTGTCCTCGCTCACTCGCGATGGCCCCGGCGAGCACGAACGTTTGTGTGCCGCCAAAAAGAGCCTGCGTTGAGGCAAGTGCGGTCAATTCTTCGATACTCATGTCTTGCCATCGCAGTTCTTCAGGTGCAGCCGCAACTTGTGTAGCAAAGGTCCTCACAAGTTGCGGAGAAACTTTAACGATAATCATATTTTTTCCATTTCGCCCCAATTTTTGCCTACCTTGCCTTCGGCGATAAACGGTATGCCTTTTCTTTCTTTGTCCGGCACTATGTGCTCCATCTTTTCTTTGATTTTAAGGCTTAACTTTTCTACAAGCGGCTCCTCTATCTCAAACACCAACTCGTCATGCACCTGCAAGAGCAGGTGCGCTTTGTCCCGAAGCCCCTCTTTTTCAAACAGCGCGTCGATCTCAATCATGGCGAGCTTCACCAAGTCGGCCTGCGTGCCTTGCAGGGGCGCGTTGATAGCCATGCGCTCCGCCGAAGCGCGTACGTACGGTATCGGGGATTTGATGCCTTCAAAGTAGCGGCGGCGGCCAAAGTGCGTCTCGGTGTAGCCGCGCCGCGCCGCATCCGCTTTTACCTCCTCGATATATGCAGCCAGCCGCGGGAATGCCTCAAAATAATCATTATAAAATTTTTGCGCTTCAGCCCGGGTCGTGCCCAATGCTTGCTGCAGCGAGCTCACCCCCATGCCATAGAGGATGCCGAAGTTAATCACCTTCGCTCTCCGGCGCATCTCGGGCAATACCGCACTTTCTTTAACCCCAAACACGCGCGCGGCAACCTCGGTATGCACGTCGCGCCCGCGTTTAAAAATTTCTGCCAACGCTTCGTCGCCCGACAGAAACGCCGCGATACGCAACTCTATCTGGCTGTAGTCGAACGCCACGAGCACCGAGCCTCGTTTTGCAACAAAAGCGTGCCGTATCGCGCGACCGAGTTCACTCTTGATAGGAATATTTTGGAGGTTGGGGTTTTGAGAGGCAAGCCGCCCGGTGGCCGCGCCGATTTGGATAAACGTGGTGTGCAGCCGGTCGTCCGAGTCGAGAAGCGTGGGGAGGGTGTCGATGTACGTGGAGAGGAGTTTTTGCAACTCGCGGTGCGCAAGAATTTCGTCGATGATAGGGTGCAGCGACTTCATTTTGACCAGTTCGGACTCGCGGGTCGAGCGCTGACCGCCCGCGGTCTTTTTTTGATTTTTTGTTGCAAGCTGCAACGTGTCGAAGAGCACATCGCCGAGCTGCTTCGGAGAATTGATGTTAAACTCGCCTCCCGCGGCTTTGTAGATACGCTTCCCTATTTTTTCAAGCTCGTGGTGATACTGTACGGACAGTTTTTGCAAAAACGCTTTGTCTATGAGTACCCCGCGCTTTTCCATCCGTCGCAACACCGGCATAAGCGGCAATTCTATTTTTTCGTACACGTACTGTAGCTTCCGATCTTCAATTTCTTTCAAAATATGCTCCTTGGCTTTGCCAAACTCATTGCTTTTTCCCAGGTAATACATATCATCAAGCGTCGGTACGGCTATGTTCGAGTCTAAGACCGAAACCGCCAAAGAAACTTCGGCAAACTCCTGCGCATCCACCTCCTCGGAAGGCTCCTTCGTCTCCGGCTGAAACAACGCCGGTGTGCCAAAGAGTTTCGTCACCCGCGGGATAAGCGAGCGAAAATCAAACTCCGAAAGCATGGAGAGCACCTCGTGAGGATGTGCGTGTTCGACCCAAGGTTTGTCCGGCAATGCAAACTCAACCGGCACATCACGGCGAATCTCGGCCAACATCTTGCTGAACCGTGCTTCCTCCTCCTGTTCTTTAATTTTTTGCAGCATCCCCTCCTTGCAGCCCGCCGCGAGCACTTTTTCAGGATCTTTGGCAATCGTTGTATATAATTCCTCTATCGTCCCAAATGCGGTGATGAGTGCGGTCGCGGTTTTGTCGCCGACCCCTTTGACCCCGGGGATGTTGTCGGACGGATCGCCGCGCAACCCTTTGTAATCGGGGATGGCTTGCGGTCCAAACCCAAATCGCTCCAACACGGCGCGCTCATCGTAGAGGATAGTGTCAGAGAGACCTTTTTTGAGCGTAAAGACGCGCACGCGCTGGTCGTCAACAAGCTGCAGCGTATCCATGTCGCCGGACGCGATGATAAGTTCGAGGTTGTTTTTTTTCTTTAGCTTCTCGACGATCGTGCCTATGACATCGTCGGCCTCGAACCCTTCGCTCGAATATACGGGGATGCCGAGCGTCTTCAACACGCGCGGCGTTTCTTTAATCTGCTCGACGAGCGCGTCCTCGGTTTTAACGCGCTTGCCTTTGTAGTCTTTAAACGCGGCGTGGCGATAGGTCGGCCCCGCCAGGTCAACCGCGGCGGCGATGTAGTCGGGTTTTAAATCGTTGATTATTTTAACGAGCATCGAAATAAGGCCGTAGAGCGCGCCGGTGGGCTTGCCTTTGCTCGAACTAAAATCCGGCAGCGCATGATACGCCCGGTGCAAAATCGCGTGGGTATCGAGTATGACGAGGCGTTTTGTAGTCTTAGTCATGGACCATCTCAATATACCGCTCTTCCGGGGCTGTGCCTGCTGACGAAAAATTGAGTATCAAGTCGGGCCGCGGGAGTGCGCCTTTCACGCGCTCGGGCCATTCGATCACCACGATGACCGACGGATCGCGCAGAAATTCTTCAGGCTTCAGTGCGGCAAACTCCTCCGCGGACGTCAGGCGGTATGCGTCTATGTGTATCAACGTTTTAAACCGCGGTTGCCCAAATACATTGAGCCCCTCAGGCAGCGCGTATTTTTTCATAAGGACATAGGTCGGACTTTGCACGACGTCGGTAACACCCATCTGCCGCGCGAATTGTTGCGCAAACGTAGTTTTGCCGCTTCCCAATTCTCCACGCAGCGCGACCACCACTGCCTTGGTGTTGTTGCGATTTAACGCGAGCGATGCGATAACAGTGCGCACATATTCGGGCAATTCATGAAGCGGGACGCGGGTCATCAGCACTAGCATAGCAAAAGAAGATGTAGAATACAGGCATGGTGGTCTTTAACGACCAAGAGGAGCAAAAACGCATCGACTTCTTGCGCAAGCGCGAGGAGGAGGATTTGGCGCAAGTATTATCGCAAAAATATGGGGTTGAGTATGTGGATCTCACCTTGGTCGCGGTCAATACCGAGGCGCTGCGGTTGCTTGGCGAAAAAGAGGCGCGCGAGGCGGAAGCCGCGGCCTTCGGCCGCGTCGGCAAGCGCGTGAGCGTTGCCGTGCGCGCTCCTGAAAACCCCAAAGTAAAAACCCTGGTGCAAAAATTGCAAGAACAGGGCTACGAGGTGACCGTGTACATGGCTTCGCAAGAAAGTTTGAAGCGCGCGTTTGCGCATTATGCCGACCTCTCGTACGCCACCGAAACGAAAGCCGGCGTGTTTGAAATATCCAACGATGAAATTGAAGAGCTGTTACGCAAGGTCAAAGGACTCGCCGACATTAGCGCGCTTATTTCGGAGGCAATACAACTCAAGCGCGCATACCGTATCACGCGGATTCTTGAAATTATTCTTGCGGGCGGACTCGCAACCGGCGCTTCCGACGTGCATTTTGAGCCTGAAGAAAAAGCCGTGCGGTTGCGCTACCGCTTGGATGGCGTCTTGACCGACGTCTTAACCTTCGACAGCGATACCTACCGGCTTATGCTTTCGCGATTGAAATTGCTTTCAGGACTTAAACTCAATATCGAGGGCGAGGCGCAAGACGGCCGCTTTTCTATAAAAATTAAAGGCACGGAGATAGAGCTGCGCACCTCGATCCTCCCCGGCAACTATGCCGAGACCTTGGTGCTGCGCATTTTGAATCCGCAATCAATCGGCGTACCGCTCGAAGAATTGGGGCTTGAAGAAAAACTGCGCTTGCGGATCGAAAAAGAAATCACGAGACCAAACGGTATGATTTTAACTACCGGCCCTACCGGCTCGGGCAAAACGACAACGCTCTATGCGTTCATGCGCAAAGTAAACTCGCCCGGGAGTAAAATAATTACGATCGAAGACCCTATCGAGTACCACTTGCCGGGCATTGTGCAAACCCAGGTTGATAAAAAAACATACACTTTCGCGCTCGGGTTGCGCTCGGCCTTGCGACAAGACCCCGACATCATCATGGTCGGCGAAATACGCGACGGAGAGGTAGCCACGACCGCGATCAACGCGGCGCTCACGGGGCACCTTGTCTTTTCAACGTTGCACACCAATGACGCGGCGGGGTCCTTCCCCCGCCTCATCGACTTGGGCGTTGACGAAAAAGTATTGAGCTCGGCGGTAAACTGTGCCATGGCGCAGCGCTTGGTTAGGAAGCTCTGCGAAAAATGCCACGTGCAACGTGCGGCCACGCCTGAAGAAAAAGTGATACTCGAAAAACATTTGGCTACGATTGTTGATAAAACGTTGGTGCCCCCGAATTCGCCGGCTGGCGAACGGCTCATTTTTGATGCCGGTCCCGAAGGATGCGCTGGGTGCAGCGGCCGCGGCTACAAAGGACGCATCGGTATTTTTGAAGCGGTATTTATGGACTCGCACATCGAAGAAATTTTGCGCAGCAAACCAAGCGAGCGCGAGATCATGACCGCCGCCCGCCCGCAAGGCATCCCATCAATGCAAGAAGACGGCGTCATAAAAGTCTTACGCGGGGTCACCTCGCTCGATGAACTCAAACGCGTGGTTGATTTGGACGCCACGATTTGAAAAAACCGCAACGTTGCGTTGCAGTTTCCCCAGTGTAGAGTTTAAGGAGGCTTGCCCTCGGCTAGTCGAAGGGTTAGAAGGAGTATACCACCAAGCAATACGCGACTTCGCAAGCGAAGAAGTGGAGACAAAACCTAAGGATAGACCTCGCGGCAGTTTGAATAAACAAAAGGCCAGATCGTCCTCGGAAAAGCTCCGGACCGGTAAGGGTTGTATTGCTTGAGGGTATACTCTTCCCAACAAAAACGCTCCCCAAAGGCGGGAGCAGCTAATGGCAAGCCTAGCATACTATTGATTTTATGTCAAGCGAAGTACCTCCCGAGGCCCCCGATCATAACCCTTCTGTGGGTGAGACATTTTTAGACCAAACCCTGCGCCCCGCCTCATGGGACGAGTATGTTGGGCAGGAAGGGATCAAAAACAACCTTCATATCTTAATTTCGGCCGCCAAGGAGCGCTCGGCGCCCCCCGAACACATTCTCTTTTATGGACCGCCGGGCTTAGGCAAGACCACGCTTGCGCATTTGATTGCGCGTGAACTTGGCGGATCGCTTCGCTCCACCTCGGGCCCCGCGATCGAGCGCGTGGGCGACTTGGCGGCGCTCCTTACCAACTTAGGGAGCGGTGATATTTTATTTATCGACGAAATTCACCGGCTCTCGCGCGCTATCGAGGAGGTGCTTTACCCCGCCATGGAGTCGGGCGTGTTGAATATTATTATCGGCAAAGGCCCGAGCGCGCGTACCATTGAGCTGCCGTTGCCGCCGTTTACGCTCGTTGCGGCGACGACGCGCGTTGCCGATCTTTCGGCACCACTGCGTTCGCGATTTTCAGGCGGAACCTTCCGGCTCGAGTTTTATGCCGAGGATGATATCGCGCAGATCATTAAACGCTCGGCAAAAATCCTCGGAGTGAAAATCGACGCGGACGGCATTAGAGAGATAGCGAAACGCGCGCGCGCCACCCCGCGCACCGCAAACTACCTGCTGAAACGCGCGCGCGACTACGCACAGTTAAAACGAGAACCGCTTTCTAAAAAAATAGTCGATGAGTCACTGGGGCTTCTTGAAGTTGATAGCTTAGGGTTGACCCCGCTTGATAGAAAACTGCTCACCGTGTTGATCGAGCGCTTTAACGGCGGTCCCGCTGGTGTTAATGCGCTCGCGGCCGCGCTTTCCGAAGAGCCGGCAACCATTTCCGAAGTGCATGAGCCGTTTTTGCTGCAGCTCGGGCTTATCGAGCGTACCCCCCGCGGCCGCGTCGCCACGCGTAAAGCGTACGAGCACGTCGGCAAAACTCCCCCGAGCGATTTGAATGAGCGGTTGCTCTAGAGTACTCTTCGTATATGGCCGGGCATAGTAAATGGGCGAAGTTAAAGCACGTTAAGGGCAAAACTGACGCGCAAAAGGCGAAGACGTTTTCTAAGTTAGTGCGCTTTATCACGATCGAGGCAAAAAAAGCCAAGGGCGACCGCAACGCCCCCGGCGTGCGCACCGCGGTCGACAAAGCCAAGGCTGCCAACATGCCGGCTGACAACATCGAGCGGGCCCTCGACAGAGCCTCGGGCCAAGGCGCTGAACTCGAACAAGTAACCTACGAGGCTTACGGCCCCGGCGGCTGTGCTTTGATAATTGAGGGTTACACCGACTCGCGCAACCGTACTTCGCAGGAGCTAAAGCACCTGCTCGGTACCTACGGCGGGACTTTGGCGACGCCGGGCGCCGCGATGTGGGCGTTTACCAAAAATGCCGAGGGCAAACTCGAGCCGACCTCCCCTATCGAGCTTTCCCAAGAAGACGCACAAAAAATGGCCGACTTGAGCCTCGCGCTCGAGGAGCACGATGACGTAAGCGAGGTCTATACCTCTGCCGCATGAAAATCCTTGCATTTGATCCTGGGTACGAGCGGTTGGGCGTTGCGGTGCTTGAAAAGCGGAATGGAAAAGAAATTTTACTTTTTTCCGATTGTATCCGCACATCGGCAAAACTTTCTTTCCCCAACCGGCTAAAAGAGCTGGGTGTCGCGGCAGAAAAATTATTGCACGAGTGGCAGCCCGATGCGGTCGCGCTCGAAGAGGTATATTTTAAAAACAACGCAAAAACGGCGATGCAGGTCGCCGAGGTGCGCGGCGTACTTGCGTATATTGCGGCTCTTCATGACGTGCCGGTTATGCAATATACCCCGGCGGCGGTTAAGGTGGCGATTACCGGCTATGGCAAGAGCGACAAGGCCGCCGTTTCGCTTATGATAGAGCGCCTCGTAAGCATTTCCGACAAAAAACGCCTCGACGACGAGGTGGACGCGATTGCGGTGGGGATTACCTGTCTTGCATCATGGCGGTAATTTGGTACAACACCAAGCATTGGGACTGATTAAAAATTATTATTCGCTTAAGCTTGATCGTATGCGCGATGAGTTTGAACTAGATGAGAATCTGCTTGATGAAGAGCCCGAGGAGGATCTCGAAGAAGGGGCCGACGAAGTAGAAGAAGAGGAAGAGACAGCGGACGAAGAAGAACTATAAATAAAAACCCGCTCGGTTTAAAAACTCAGGGCGGGATTTTTTATTTGATTAGTATTTTCAAAAACCGGTGCTTCCCAATTTTAAGTGTTGAGTTTTTGAGTTCTGCATCAATGCTTGAAATTTTTTCTCCTCCAACTTCTTCGATTGCGCCGCCCTCTACCAGCCGCCGCAATTCGCTCATCGAAACTCCGACAGGTTCGGCAATATCGCGCAATTTTGCGCCGCGGGCAAGTACCGCTTCCGGCGCTTGATCGGGTTTCATAAAACCGCTCGCCGCTTTTTCTGCCGCCTCTTTGCCATGGTAGAGCGAGACGATTTCTTTCGCGAGGCGCATCTTCGCCTCTTTCGGATGCTCTTTCAAAATCTGTGCAACCTCGCCGACCGGCACGCGCGTGCATAGTTCAAAATAGGCAGGCACCTGCTCGTCCGCCATGCTCATTACTTTGCCGTACATATCCCCCGGCGCTGCGGTGAGCGTGATCGTATTACCCCAGCTTGAGCTCATCTTGCGGCCGTCGGTCCCTTCAATAAGAGGAGTCATAAGTATGTCTTGCGGGCGCTGGCCGAACTTTTCCTGCAGTGTCCTGCCGGCAAGCAAATTGAATTTTTGATCCATTGATCCAAGTTCCACGTCTGCCTTCACGGCGATGCTGTCATACCCCTGCATCAGAGGGTAGATCATTTCGCGCAATGAAACTCTTTTCCCTGCATCAAGACGCCGCTTGATGACATCGCGCGCGATAAAGTCGGCCACGCTAAACTGGTCTGCATGTTCTCCTATTTCCCGATACGTCAGCGGCTCAAGCCACTCGCTGTTATAGCGCAACTCGGTCTGGGAGAGGTCCAAAATTTTACCCGCTTGCTCAAAATATGTTTTTTTATTTTTTTCGATCACCGCAGCGTCAAGCATGGGACGCTCGCTGTCTTTGTCGGAGGTGTCGCCGATAATGGCAGTAAAGTCGCCAATAATCAGCACGGCTTGATGCCCCAGTTTTTGAAAATCACGAAGCTTCAAGAGCGGCACGGCACGGCCGATGTGCAAATCGGGCGAGGTTGGGTCGATGCCTAACTTAATGCGCAACCGCTCGCCAGAGAGCAGTTTTTCTTTCAGTTTTTCTTTGACAATAACCTCAGCAACTCCCCGCCCCAAAAGCTCATCCACGGCCGAAGCGTCGGTTAGTACCGTTGGTTTTCGAGAAAAAAACGACATACACAACACTGTATCATAGGCAGAAGCAATGGTAGAATGCGAAAAATGCGGTCGTTATACGACGAATATAAGCCCAAGGCAGAAAAGTTTGCCCGTGCCGTAGACCTCTACAGCATGCACGCGGTGCGCTATGCACGAAAAAATCCCCGCTCAGTCATGCTCTGGGGGCTTACAGCCGGATTGTTTCTGGGAGGCGCGCTTTTGTTATGGGCGGCAACGCTTCAGCTCCCAGACCTCGCCTCGCTCCAGGAGCGTAAGCTCGAGCAGTCGGTCAAAATTTACGACCGCACCGGTCAAGTATTGCTCTATGACCTCCATGACAAGATGAAGCGCACCATCGTGCCGCTCGAGAGCATTTCTCCTCGTGTAGCGCAGGCAATGCTCTCTATTGAAGACCCTGAATTTTTTACCCACGGCGGCATCAAACCGCTCGCTATCGTGCGGGCAATCTTCTACAACGTGCTCATTACGCTCCACATCACGAGCGGGTATACGCAGGGAGGCTCCACGATTACCCAGCAAGTGGTCAAAGGCTCAGTACTAACCAACGACCGCACATTCGCGCGCAAGCTCAAGGAATGGATTTTGGCACTCAAGCTTGAAAAAGCGCTGCCTAAAGAAAAAATTTTAGAACTCTATCTCAACCAAGTGCCGATGGGTGGTTCCATGTACGGAGTTGAGGAAGCGTCAATGACTTTTTTTGGCAAACACGCGAGCGATCTTGCGCTCCCTGAGGCCGCATACCTTGCCGCAGTGCTTCCCGCGCCGACGCGCCTCTCTCCTTATGGGTCGCACACCGACCAGCTCGAGGTGCGCAAAAATCTGGTACTCGACAAAATGTTCGAACACGGTTACATCACCGATACGGAACGCGCGGAGGCACAGGCGGCGCATGTGACATTTGTACCGCCACGTGATACGTCGATTCAGGCGCCGCATTTTGTATTTTTCGTGCGGCAATATTTGGAAGACAAATATGGGATTGATGCGCTTGAAGAGGGCGGGTGGCGCGTGATCACCACGCTTGATGCCGAGTTGCAGGTCAAAGCCGAGGAAGTTCTGCACGCCGGAGCGCTTTCCAATGCGGCAAAATTTAACGCCACCAATGCCGCCTTGGTCGCCATTGATCCAAAAAACGGCGGCATTTTGGCGATGGTCGGCTCGCGCAACTACTTTGACACCGAAATCCCCGGCGCCTATAACGTTGCCGCGATGAAGCCGGGCCGCCAGCCCGGCTCGGCCTTTAAGCCATTTGCCTATGCCGAAGCCTTTCGCAAGGGCTACACGCCCGACACGGTGGTCTTTGACGTGCGGACACAATTTTCAACCGCCTGCGCGGCCTTTACCTTCAACAGCGAGGGTGAATGCTATTCGCCGGTAAACTATGACAATAATTTCCGCGGGCCTATGTCGCTGCGCAACGCGCTCGCGCAATCCATTAACATCCCCGCGGTTAAGGTGCTCTATCTCGCTGGTCTCAAAAATACCATCCGTTTTGCCAAATCAATGGGCATCACCACACTTGATGACCCTGCGCGCTACGGGCTCACCTTGGTGCTCGGCGGTGGCGAGGTAACACCGCTTGAAATGACGAGCGCCTATGGCGTGTTTGCGCAAGACGGCGTACGTTATGAACCGACGCCCGTGCTGCGCGTCGAGGACGGCGGTGGCAACATCATCGAAGACAACGAACATCCTATCGGTGAGCAGGTGCTCGAGCGCGATGTGGCTCAAAAAATAAATGATGTGCTTTCCGACTCTGTGGCACGCGAGCCCCTTGGCGTAAATGCGGTACTCTCCTTCCCCGGCTACGACGTGGCGCTTAAAACCGGAACCACCGATGATTACCGCGACGGCTGGACCATCGGGTATACGCCTTCGTTTGCGCTCGGCATGTGGGTCGGCAACAACGACAATACCCCCATGCAAAAAGGGCGGGTCTCGGGGCTTGTTGTGGGCCCCATGTGGTCCGAGGTCATGCGCTACGCGCTTGCCAAATATCCCAACGAATCATTTAGCCGGGCTGAGTACACACCTGCAACCAAAGCGGCTCTTAATGGTGCGTGGCAAACGCCGGGGAGCGATGACAACATCCATGAAATTCTCTACTGGGTAGACAAAGACAACCCGACCGGGCCGCCTCCGAGCAACCCTGCGGACGATCCGCAGTTTCAGCTTTGGGACCCGCCGGTTATTGGGTGGTCGCGGGGAACCACTTTCGGACAATAAGTACCCCAACGAGAATGAATACCCCCACCATGTCGGAGGCTGCGTCAAAAAACGCTTCTTGCAGCGAGGGCGAATATACTTTGAGCCCGAGCGCAAAGGAATCAAATATTTGAAAGAAAATATATTCACTAACTTCCCAACTGATTGCCAAAAACAAAACAAACGCAAACAATGAAGCGATGGTGACTGTTCGTGAAACATTTGGCCTCCACGTACGCAAAATGCGAAACCACCACAACCCAAACGCCACACCGACAATCACGTGCAGCACATTGTCGAACCACACAAACCCCTGATTGATTTGTATATCGTACACGCCGGTGACCACGGCGATAAAGTGAAACGCCACCGCAGTTAATAACAACGCAAAAGCCATTATCGGTTCATCGGCATCGCAAGGTATAAAAACGAATCGTCAGCAGCGTCTTTGATAAGGAGCGGCTTGCCTGCGCCGTTTGAATGGATGCGCACACTTTCACCCACAACAGCCTGCAAACTGTCGGCCAGATACCGGCCGTTAAAGTTGATCGCGACAGCATCACCCTGCAGGGTGGCGCGCACAGTTGAGATTTGTTCGCCCACATCAGGATTGCGCGAGGAAAGGAGGACTGCTTTTTTACTTGGCTCAATCGACACCGACACCTGTGCAAATTTATCCGCAAAAATAACCAGAGACTTCAGCGCCTGCGCAAGATCTTCGCGCAACACCACTCCCTCAGTTGCAAACGACTTGGGGATAATTTGTCGATAATTAGGAAAAGACCCGTCAATAAGCCGGCTGGTGTAGTAGGTGTGGTCGAGATGGGTGGAGAGTTGGTTTTCGTTGTAATAAATTTCTACATCTCCGCTCACGCGCTCTACAATGCGCATAAGCTCCGCCGCATTGCGCGCGGGGAGTAACAGATGTGGGACGCTCCCCCCTTGGCGCAAAGGGATCACTTTTTCAGCCAAACGAAACGAGTCGGTGGCGACCGCCATGAGTTTGCCCGCCTCACCATAAAGAAGCACGCTTTGTAGCTCGGGTTTTATCGCGGAGGTAGAGGCACAATATGCAACCGAGCGGATTGCTTTTACCAAATCGTTCGCCTTAACGGTAAATGAGGTTGATGCCGAAACTCTCGGCAAAACCGGAAAATCATCGTGAGGAATCGTTTTTATTGAGGCTGACGCCCTCTCAGTTTCAATCTTCACCACCTCCCCAACGAGAGCCGCCGAAACCAATTTCCCACGCGCGTTGGATAAAAATCCAAAAAGTGTAGGGCCTGGAATTGCTACAACACCCTCGGAGCCAACTTTGGCGGCCAAAATAATTTCAACACCACACTCAAGATTCGTCGCGCGCAACACCACACGACCGCCCTCTGCACTAATTAAAATACTTCCAAGAACAGGGAGGTTCGGCCGGCGTTCAACAAATCGCACGGCAGTTTCAACTCCCCGTAACAATTCTTCAGTGTTGCATTCAAATTTCATAACTCTGTATATATAAGAATTTATTACTACTAGTCCTGTGGATTGGTGGATATCTCCGGAAAAGACCTATGGTGTACGGTGGTTCTGTTAGACGAGACTCTGATGAAGGTGTTGGTAAGGTGAGGTATGTTTTGCATAATTATTTTTTTACATTTTTCTTCAGACAATATTCAGGTGTTATCCTTCCCTTTTTCCACATCATTTCAACATGAGTCTAATTTGATGTAGTTCTTGGCTGAGAATACTATCCGATTGAAGATTTTCTTTTATTTTTTCGCATGAATGGATTACGGTGGTGTGGTCGCGCCCCCCCAACTTTTCGCCAATGGTAGGAAATGAGATGCGGAAATCTTCGCGCAACAGAAACATAATCACCTGTCGGGGCCGCACAACCTCTTTACGCCGCGTTTTTTCATAAATACTATTCTCCTCCACACCATAAAAACTCGCAATGGTCTTTACCACCTCTTGCACCGAAACGGCCTTCTTGGCGCTCCCAGCGCCCCGGAGGAGCGTTTTAGCGTCATTGATGGTGAGCGGATTGCCCCGCATCTCAAAATGGCAAAGAAGTGTATTAAGCGCCCCTTCGAGCTCACGCACGTTGCCTTCAATGGTGGTCGCCAGATACTCCATCACCTCGTCTGAGAGATAAAAATTATTGGCCGCCGCCTTAGTGCGCACGATAGCAAGGCGCGAATCATGGTCCGGCGGGATAACTGAGACGATCATCCCCGCGTTAAAGCGGCTTTTGAGCCGATCTTCAAGATTTTGGATGAGATTTGGGTGTTGGTCTGAAGAAAACACCAGTTGTTTATTGCCGTCATGCAGATAATTGAACAAATGAAAGAACTCCTCCTTGGTTTTCTCCATTTTTGCCAAAAACTGGATGTCATCCATGATAAGGAGATCAAATTGGCGATATTTTTCTTTAAAACTCTGTACTTTTCCTGCCTGAACCGCCGAAACGTAGTCCATGGAGAATTTTTCGGAGGTTACATACTGTACCTTGCGGTCTGGGGCGTTTACCCGAAAATGGTTGCCGATTGCCTGGATTAGGTGTGTTTTGCCTAAGCCGGTGGGGCCATAAATCAAGAGAGGGTTGTAGGCAATCCCCGGCTTGCGGACCACCGCTTGCGACGCCGCATGCGCGAGCTCGTTAAAAGGCCCAACCACAAATGAGCCGAAGGTAAAACGCGGGTTAAGGTTGGTTTTAGCATGGACGGTCTCAAGCGGAAGCTCCGAAACCGATGGGGCGGGCCGCACTTCTTCGACCTTTTTGCTGCCGCGAGAAATAACATACTCAACGGCGCGCACGCTCTCAGAGAGACTGCGCAACGAGTGCAGGATATCTTTATGAAACTTGGTGGAAAGCCAGTCCCGGGCAAACTGGCTCGGGACTCCAAGGTATACTGTGCCTTCTTCGACGCGGACGACGTGCGTATCCTTAAACCACGTATTGAAGTTTGGCCGCGATATGGTGAGTTCGAGCTCCACCAACGCGTTTTCCCAAAGTTCTTTCGTGGTTGTCATACAGGCTAAAAGCTCAGTAACAATACGCCCCACAACCTCGCGCGTCAAAAAACACGATTCTGTGTACAAGTTGTGGAAAATGTGTGGATACGTTATCATTGACACATGTCGCAAACGTACCAACCAAAAAAACGCAAACGAGGGCGCTCTCATGGGTTTTTAAAGCGCACACGCACCACAGCCGGTCGCAAAGTGCTTCGCAACCGCCGACGCAAGGGCCGCGCGCGCCTTAGCGTCTAGTTTTTTCTTTCCATGCTTGCCAAACGAGCGCGTCTCAGGACATCTGACGTACACGAGGTGCTCAAAAAGGGCAAGGCCGTACGTCTGGGGACTCTTGCGCCGCACCTCAGCATGAAATTTCTCAGCGATACGGGCGCTTTTCGCGCAGCCGTTATTGTGTCAAAATCAATAGCGCGCAGCGCAGTCGCACGAAATCGCGTCCGCCGCGCCGCGTACCGCGCGCTTCAAGCCCTTCCCTCTTTGCGTGCGGCGCGAGTTATTTTTTTTGTTCAGAAACTCCCTGCTCCACCGCTTGAGTCCGTGTTGCGCGTCGAGGTGGAAGCACTGATGCAACAAATACACTAACGTATGTTTACAACTTTTTTTATTCAACCGATTTATAATCTGTTCGTTTTTTTACTTGGCATAGTGCCGGGGGGCGATGTGGGTCTCGCCATTATCGCAATAACCTTGCTTATGCGCTTCGTACTCTACCCGGTATTTACCTCTTCAATCCGAACGCAAATGGCGATGCAAGCTATGCAAGGGGAACTCGAAATTATTTCGGAAAAATATAAAAACAACCCCCAAGAACTTGCCAAACAGCGCATGGGGCTTATGAAAAAACACAACGTGCGTCCCTTTGCGGGCTTTTTGGCGCTCATCGTGCAATTTGTTCTTATTATCGCCCTTTATTACGCTCTTTTTCGTGAAGGATTTCCTGAAATCGACACCGCCCTGCTCTATTCTTTTGTATCATCGCCACCAATGGTAGACACCAATTTTTTCGGTATTAACCTGCTTACCCCGCACCACATTATTTTGGCGCTTGTCGTCGGGCTGACGCAGTATCTCGCGATACGGCTCACTATTATGCGCACGAGCAACAACAACCAGCCCATTTCTCCCGAGCGTGCGGCGGCGTTAAAGATGCAAAACAATATGATGTTGTACTTCATGCCGGTGTTCATTGGCATTATTTCCTACACTTTCCCCGCGGCCGTGGGCGTCTATTTTACGGTAAGCAACATCGTCTCGTTGGGCCAGGAATGGGTCATCCGGAAGCAAGTGCAAGCAGGAAAAGAAGTACTATAAATACGACATACAAATCAGATTTACGGTACTTGTTGTTTGCAGCGACTTTATATATTCTAGGCCCATGTCGCCTACCCTCCTTAAAGAAACGGTTTCCACCCTCCTCGCAACGCTCGATGTCGCGGTCTCGGACATTACCGTGAAAGAAGGCCATCGCACCATCATCGCGGTGCGCTCGGACGACTCAAAGCGGCTCATCGGGCCTCACGGTGAGCATTTGCGCTCGCTCAACACAATCGCGCGCCGGCTTGTCGAAGCGAAACACGGCGAAGAAGCCGCAAATTTTTCTATCGACGTAAACGGATATCACGAACAGCTCATGGAGGCGGTACGCGCGAATGCGCGCATGCTTGCGCAGCGCGCCCGGCTTTTTAAACACGACGTCGAGATGAGCCCCATGAGCCCGTACGAGCGGCTCGTCGTCCACGAACTCTTTGCCGAAGACCCTGAAATTAAAACAGAGTCGGCGGGCGAAGGAAAATTTCGCCACATTGTGCTCAAGTATCGCTCGCCGCAGGGAGTTACTGCGTCAGCCTAATCCCCCAGAGTGTCCGGTCGCTTCTGCGAATAAAGGAGAGATATTTTTCGTCGGGCGATGGAGAAATCTCTATCATGTCCGACGGAACGCCTCCGTCAGTCCCCGGCGTTGCGCGGATCAAAGAAGATCCGCCCGTAACGTTAAATGAAACAAGCGAGTCTGCGGCTCCTGCAAGCCCCATCAGCCACAGGTCCATATAGTTCGGCGGGACATATTGCAAGGGTGTTGCGCAATACAAGGTCGAGGTTGCCGTGGCACCCCACACACACTTGGACGGAATAGGGCTAAACGAAAGCCCGGTGTCCCGGTTGCGTGCGAGGTCGTGGACAAAGGTGGTGCGGATCCCCGAATCTAAAACAGTTTGATAGATGACGCGTGAAAAAGTTTTGTCCGCGATGCTTGAGAGCGCGTTGGCGAAAAAGAGCGTACTCAGCGCGCCGGTCCGCGTATCGACTGAAAATGCGGCGCCGAGCGCGCCGTATACGGATTTTGTTTGCAAGAGCAACGTGTTGGCGGCCGGCCAGGAGAGCAGTGCTTGCGAAAGCGGCGAGGAAAATAATTTTTTTGCACCGGTTCCGTCGGATTTTGCCACATGGCCGTCGACCCCGCTTTTGGTTGTAAGCAGATACGCGACGTTTTTTCCGTCTGGCGAGAGAGCAAGGTCGATAATATTGTCGGGTAGATATTGTATGTGCGTTGGTTGCGGGTTGGCCGAGGCGTTAAGTGTTGTGGAAGCGTTGACGAGCCCTAAGAAAAGCGTTTTGCGTACGCCGTCGCTTTCGTACTGCACCAAGGCACCCAGGCCTTCGGGGAGCCATAGTGCGCGCGCAATGCCGGGGATCGTAGTATTTGAAACGGAGCGAGGCAGCGCGCCGGGGACATCGAGCGGCAGGTCAAAGACGCGGCCGCTTTCGGCCATGATAAAACGCGCGAGTGTTGTTGTTGGCCGCGTTGTCTGGATAAGCACCGCGCCGGCAATCGGGCCTGCAGCCAACTGAAATATTTTTTGGTTTTGCGTATTTTGCGAAGGAGTAAATGGCTCGTTGGTTGCACCGCCTGGCGTATTGGTCTCGCCCTGGCCTGCAACGCCCGGCCGCTCGTTTGCGATGCCAAAATCAACGCTCGTCGGTGCGGTGCTCACGAGTTCAGCCGATGAGCGGAAGAAGAAAAACCACGCGGCAAACACAAGAACAATACATCCCACGGCCCCCACTACTATCCATTTCCAATTGAGTAAAAAGTTCATATATTATCTACATTCAAATCCTCCCGTACTGAGAGGAAACAAATGACGACCGGTCACTTGTCCATTGGTGCCAATTTCACAATCAGTTATATCGGCTTGGGTAGCATTGGTTAATGCTGCATTTTGTTGTTGCGAAGTAGTAATCGGAGTTTGATTCCCTGTAATTGTTTCCGGAGCGAGTTTAATGGTCAGTAATTGAGGATTAATGGTGCTTAAAATGAGATACGACGCCGCAAGCAACACTAAGCCGTAGACAGAATTTAACATGCGCTTTTTCGCCTCGGCTTTAGTCCCCGTGGCTTCCGAGGTCATGTACATCACCCCACCGATCACCATGGTTACCACGGCAACCAGGGCGCCAAAGGCAATCAGTAATTTAAAGATATTGTTAAAGATACTTGCAAAATTATTGGTATTGATGTCTGCAGACTCATATGCATAAAACGGCTCCAGCGGCGTGTAGTTGAGATTGCCGGATCCGGCTTTTTGCTGCGCCTGGAATTGTTGCAACTGATTTGTCGGAGTCAGTGAGACCCAGCTCGAATTCGGAGTAAGGGTCCCTGCTTGGTTAGAAAGAGCTGCATTATACGGATCTACATATACTGCTGCAGCCGCACCATGCGCTATAAGCAAAAGACTGATCAGTATAAAAAGTTTTTTCATCCCGTTAGAAATCCAACTCGAATTCGAGTTGGCAAAAATTTTTAATTTTTTATTTCTAACGGGATTCATAGGCCAAAGAAAGATGATAGTGCAGAAGATGCGCTGGCGCCGAAAATAATTTCAACTCCCGCTTGTGCGGCCTGCACCAGTTTGTCTGGGTCGTTGTTTTGCACATTTACTTGCAGTGTGGCGCCGCCCCCCCCTTCGCCGGTTTGGCGCAGCGTCAAAAGTCCACGTGCCGATTCGGGGCCCACTATTTCCTCATTATTCAACGTCCAGGTGTATCCCAGAAGCCCCGCCGCTCCACTGTTGCGAGAAAAGAAATACGGTTCGGCTTGGATAGTAATTTCTTTGGCCAAAAGTGAGATCGCTCCAGGGAAGGCGGTATCTACTATTTCGCCGCGCAGCGGGTCGCGACTATACAAAAGAATGAGAGGGTCTTGTGCGGGGATAGTGATCCTCCCGTGTCCTACGCGTGCCGTGCCAAAATACACATCCACAGAAACAGTCTCGGCATTTTGCAGTTGATCGCCGGTAAAACTAAAGGTGTTCCGGCCGAGCCCCGATTGATCCGGAGCAGGTTCGTCGCCCCGCGACCATTGAAACGAAAGACTCTGCGGCGCAACGAGTGATTTGTTGATGATTACGGTGGGGAACGCAACCACCTTGAGCTCCGCACCGGCGCTGTAAAGCGGCTTGCCACGGTAAAACAGCGGTGCGGTAGTGTCCGCCTCCCAGATGAGATTTACTACCGATGGACGAAAGAGAAGGCTCCGCTCTATCAGCCCTTGCGATGCCGAATTAATGCTGACAGTGATACTTGTTTGAGAACCGAGCGCGCCCGTCACGAATCTATAGGTTCGCTCGCCGACGCCGGTGAGTTTTATACTCCCGTTCTCCCTCCAGGTGATGGTAGAGTCCCCCAAAAACGTTCCGACTCCTTCAATTTTAATAACGACCTGCTCGTTGGGGCCGGGGGTTTCAGGCGCCACGAGATATTGCACAGGCTCGGACACAAGTTGGGCCGATGAAATAAGCGGTGTGATCAAAAGCGCCCCGATGAAAACTATGTTGCGTAATTGCTTCATGTGGTTTTAGGTAAGATGTCCCGCACAATCTTGCGCGGCCGAGGCATCGTGTCCATTGCAGTGTTGACCAACTCCTCTCTAGTTTGTGGTTGTTGTACACGTGTCTGCTGTATCCCTGCGACAGCAAACGTTTTTTTAACTCGGGGCACGTCCATAGTTTTCTCTTTCAAACTCATAATACCGCGCGTAGGTGCTGTTGCGATTCCTACAGCCTTTCCCACAACACCGAGCTCTCCCTTTTGCGAGGCGTGTTGCCAACACGAAGCGATAGCAAGAAATGTCCAAAACGGGAGGTTGTTTATCCCGGGGATGGTGTCGCCGATGAATCCGGGCATAAGATATTTTTGCACCGACTTCCAACCGCATACCGAGACGAGCAGCAAAATAAGTCCGGAACCAACGGTAAGTGAAAGACAGATATTCACTACAAACCCAATTGCAATACCGACAGGAATTAGTGCTGGGTTTGCGGCAGTACCGATAAATCCTCCGCCCGCGGCACAGGCGGCTGTTACCCAATCAAATTGCAAGACGCTCGGCAGCAAATTTTTGCAGGCAATCACGCCACCGACACTCCCGCCGATAGTGCCCATGAACCCCGCGAGCGCAAACGAAATCCCCGCCTGCAGCCCGTCAAGAAAAAGCGCATATCCTATAACCAAAAAATATTTCATGTTTGGGAGAGCATTGCAGCCTCTTGCCGCTGTTTTTTAAGCGCCAACACTTGCGACGGGTCGGAGGTAATAATCTGGTCTTCGGTGTATGAGGCGATAATTTTAATCGCGACGTGTTTTAGTCCCGCAAAGAAAATCCCCTCCCCCACGTCCGATTCGAGCAACAGAAATTTCTCCTCATCGGAGAGGTTGAATGTTTTTTGCAGGTTATCGATCGTCGTCGGCGATTGTTTTAGAAGAATTTGAATCGACGAGTTGGTGATCATCGGCAATCCATACGGCGACTTCAAAAAGTCGTCGACGTCCTGCGTGATGGTGGCGAGACCCAAGTAATATTTGCGCCCGCGCTTGGCCATGCCGTAGAGGAACGAGGCGGTATCCTCCGACTTCATCATCCACCATGCCTCGTCGATAACGAGCAGGCGTTTTTTGAGCGTTTTGCGCACGGCGTTCCATATGTAATGCGTAATAAGGTACATAGCGACCGGTTTGAGGTCATCCTCCATGTCGCGTACCGAAAACACGACGAACTTTTTGTTGATATCGACGTTCGTCGGCTGGTTGATGAACCCCGACCACGTGCCCTTGGTGTATTTACTGAGCCGTTGCACCAATGACTCGCTTCCCTGCATGCCAGCCAACACCAACTCAAAGTCTGAAAGGAGTGGCGGCTCTATCTCGGCAAAATTCGAATCAACGGTAATATCTTTGAGCGCATAGGTCTCGGTAATCGCTTTGTCGATGATGGCATCCTCCTCGGGGCTTAATCCCCCGAGCATAATGCGGAACATCCCGACCAGCGCCACAATGTTGCTGCGCAAAATATCGGCAGGCGCCTCATCTTCGCGCGGAGGTGGCAGGTCAAAGGGGTTAATGTGGTGCTCGGAATTGAGTGAAATATTAAAGTAGCGCCCGCCGACCGTCTGTGCCAAAAATTCATACTCGCGTTCGGGGTCTATCACGATTACTTCGGTATCGAACATGAGCGTGCGCAAGATCTCAAGCTTGGTCGCGTACGATTTGCCCGAACCTGATTTTGCAAAAATAACCGAGTTGTAATTTTCGAGCGAAAAGCGGTCAAAGAGCACGAGTGACGCGTTGTGGCGGTTAACGCCGTACAGGATCCCTTTGTCGGAGGTAAGGTCGAATGACACGAACGGGAAAATCGACGAGAGCGGCGAGGAATTAAGTTTTGAATTGACGCCAAGCTCATCGTGTCCAAGCGGCAAGACGCTTTTGAACCCTTGCTCTTGCTGAAAGAGCGCGGGCTTCACATAAATGAGCCGCGACTCGAGCATGGATTTGATTTCAGACTCGACCTTGTCGAGCTCTTCGGTGGTGGCGCCGTAAATAGTAATGTACACGCCGACATCGAAGATGCGCTCTTGCGCCTGCTGCAGTTGGTCACGCAGCTGCTCGAGGTCTTGGTAGGCGGTATCCAAGATAGGATCGCGAACGAGGCCTTTTTCTTCGCGCGACATGATCTGGCTTTGCACCTCGGCGACTTTCTTTTGGAATTTTTTAAGAATTTCCGCCGAGTCGATGGGGTGAACGAAAATGGAAATATCCAAGACACGGTCGAGGTTGATGATCGGCGCAAACCACGAATCGGTGAGTACGCGCGGATATGACATCACGAAAAACGTGCGCGCGATTTTGTCTCCGAGATTAATTTCGCGTGGCGTAATTTTTAACGCCGAAGGCGCGATGACATCCTGCAGCTCCAAGACTCCCTGTTTGTAGATTTGCTCGGGTAAAATAGGAGCAATCGGCGCACTACCTCCCGGAGTTTTTGGTTTTAAAAAGTCAAAAAGCGCCATACTTATTTTTGCTGAACCATCTGCGTTACCTGCAGTGGCTTTTCCAGTTCGCCGGGGTTAAAGAGCTTGTAAAAGAGCTCGATCACTTCCTCGGTGCCAAGCGGGATAACGCGCACGCCGGTGCGCACCAACCCTTGCTCGACGACCGAGATGCGCTGCTCGAGTTGCGTGCGATATTCTTCAAATTGCGCGTCGGTGAGCCCGGCTGCATTTTTGCCGCCCGTCGGGAGGAGCGCGCCCAACGTGCCTGTTATACCGCCGCCCCGCACGATCAATGCCGGATCATACGGCACAATGATAAAGAAATTTTTCGACATGATGTTTGCGCGTTCGGTAAAATCTTTGATGAAGGTGATATATTCGCGGATTTGTATCTTCATCAAATCATCAAGCTCTGCCGCGAGACGCTCTTCCAACAGCGCAATGTACGGACGGATATCCAGATCGCGCGATTCGACAAAAAACTGGACGCTGAACTCGAGTGAGTTTAAAAAGTTTTGAAACTGGCCCGTAATGGCCTGCTGCTCGTCTTGCGATTTGAGCGCCAGGTTTATCGACGAAGCCATGAGGAGCGCGCGCAAACTCCCGTCTTTGAGTATGACGATGCCGTCGCGCACCTCTTTGATAGGGACAAAATCCTGCGTTGCGGTTGCTTTGGGTGCGGTAGCCATGATGGTTAAATCTCAAAACCCGATCGCGCTTTGTCGGTGACACCCATGGTCGCGCGATCTTTGATGTTGAGCGACCACGCGAGATCCTTGAGCCGCGATTGCGAGAGTTTGGGGACCGGAAGCGTCCCCAACACTGCCGGTGTTGCGGCCGAAGGTCCTGCCGGGGACGGTGGGCGCTGTTTCCAAAGATAGAGTTTGGTGCCAAACGAGTAACCAAATGCATGTTCGAGCGCCACGATGAGCGGCCTCCCGTTAAATTTATAAAACGCGAGCCCGAGCGAGAGTACTATGATGGGAACGGAGAGGATGATGGCGATATAAAAATTGAGAAGCGTAAAGAAAATAAGACACAACCCACCACCACCCGCGACATAAATGAACTGCTTGAGGGTCAGCGGACCGAAAATCTTATCTTCAACTTCGATAAATTGAGGAACCTGGTACTGCATTACCTATAGTATATCTCAAAAAACCCCTTCACCTTGCTATATACTAAGTACATGGAAACAGCGCGCGAAAAGCTTCTGCATGCTCCGGCGGCACAGGCGGAATTGATGCAATTACGCGCTCGCACGAGTGAGCTTGAGCGCGAACTGCACGCGCAAGGCCTGCCAAAGCTTTCGTCGCGCGAAGCGGCGTTGCAAAAAAGCGTCAGCGAGCAGTGGCGCGCGATGGCCCCCCAGGCGCCTCAACCTGAGGCAGGAGCTCTCACGCTTGAGCTTAGCCCTGAAGAACATGACTCCCGCATGGGAGAACTCATCGGTATTTTGCAGGAATATGGCGTTTCCGCAGCCGTAAAAGCGGCCGAAAAGAGCGCAAACCCGCACTTGATCGACGATTTTCATAGGATTTTGGCCGAATATGTGCGCGAAGGACTGCCTGCCGTGGGAGCAGAGGCTAAAACATACAAAGCGGCGCTTTCGATGACGCTCTATGAGGTTACCCTGCCTCAAACCGAAATGGCCGAAACCACGCTGGACCCGCAAAAAGTAATGCGCGATTTTATCGCGCTGATGGAGCAGTTTTACCGCGGGATGCTGCAGCTCAGCGAAAAAAGCGGTGAATATTTTTCGTTTGAGATCGCCAATCCGGCCGGAACGGTCGAAACAAGTCTCTATATCGCCGTGCCTAAAAAGCGCAAAGAACTGTTTGAGAAGCAATTACTCGGCATTTTCCCGCAGGCGCTCTTGCGCGAGCGGCGCGACGACTACAATGCGTTTGTAGAAGGTGCGGTCAACGTCGCCGCGAGCGCCTCGTTTAAAGAGCGGCCTATTTATTCGCTGCGCACGTTCGAATCGTTTCCTAACGACCCTCTCGATGTCGTAGTAAACGCATTTTCAAAACTTGACGCGCGCGGCGAGGGCGCCGCACTGCAATTTGTCATCTCCCCCACCGACCGCGGACTGCTCAAACGCTACACATACGCGCTTGAACAGGTGCGTCGGGGCGTACCCTTGAAGCGCGCGACGAACATTCAAACCGGCATCGTCCGCGTGGTGCAGGAATTTTCAAATTTTTTCAGCAGTTCAAAAAACATATCGCCAGACAAACGCCCAGGCGCGGATGATCCGCGTATGAAAAATATCGAGCAAAAAGTGTCGAGTCCTCTGCTGCATGCCACGGTGCGCTTGGTTGCCTCAGCTGCATCGCGCGAGCGTGCGGAGGCTATTCTGCAAGATATTGAGGCGCCCTTTCAGCAATTTGCAGACACCGCCGGCAATGAACTCGAGTTTGCGGCCGTGTCCGCGCGCGGCATGCAGAAGTTTGCACACGACTTTTCGTACCGGCTGCAGGGCGAGGGAATTCCGCTCTCCTGCGCCGAGATGGCAAGCCTCGCCCACCTGCCGCGCGCGGGCATCCGGGAGGCCGCTCCGGCATTGAAGCAAGAGCAAGGACACGTTGCCGCTCCTCCCGTGGGCTTGCCGCAAACCGGGACACTGCTTGGTATTAACCGTTTTCGCGGTGGCGAAACCAAGGTGTACCTGCAGCCCGACGATCGGCTGCGCCATTTTTATTTGGTTGGGCAAACCGGCACCGGCAAATCCGCGCTCCTTAAAAACATAATTATTCAGGACATTCGCGCCGGAGCGGGCGTGTGCTTCATCGATCCGCACGGTACGGACGTACTCGACATTTTAGGTGCCGTGCCGCCCGAGCGCGCACAAGACGTCATTTACTTTGATCCGGCGTATACGGAAAATCCCATGGGACTCAACATGCTCGAGTATGATCCCGCACGCCCCGAGCAGCAGTCGCTCGTCGTGGACGAACTCATCGGCATATTTAAAAAATTATTCGGCGCCATCCCCGAGAGCATAGGTCCCGCGTTTGAACAATATTTCCGCAACGCGGCGCTCCTTGTCATGTCGGACCCCGCATCGGGGAATACGCTCTTAGACATTTCACGCGTGTTTAGCGACGCGGGGTTTCGTACGCGCAAGCTGGCCGTGTGCAAAAATCCAATCGTAAAGCGTTTTTGGGAGGGTATTGCCGAACAGGCCACCGGCGAGCAGGGGCTCCAAAATTACGGACCCTATGTCACGAGCAAATTCGATGCCTTTACCGCAAACGAGTTTGTCCGCCCCATTATCGCGCAGCAAAAATCCGCTTTTGATTTTCGCGAAGTGATGGATAACCGCAAAATTCTGCTGGTGAATCTTGCCAAAGGCCGCTTGGGAGATCTTAATGCAAATCTTTTGGGGTTGGTGATTGTCGGCAAATTTCTTATCGCGGCGCTCTCGCGGGCGGACTCCTTCGGCAAAGAGTTGCCCCCCTTCTATCTCCACATCGACGAATTTCAAAATTTTGCGACGCCGTCTATCGCCACCATTCTTTCGGAAGCGCGCAAATACAAACTTTCGCTCACCGTGGCACACCAATTTATTGCGCAACTCACCGAGGATATCCGCGATGCGGTGTTCGGCAACATAGGGTCGTTGTGCGTCTTCCGCATCGGCGCCGATGACGCCGAGTTTTTGGAAAAGCACTTTGCACCGCAGTTTAGCGCGGCCGACCTGATGCGCATCGACAACTTTCATGCGTATCTGAAGCTGCTCATCGGCGGCAAGCCGGCACAGCCCTTTAATATCGAAACACTGCCCTTTGAAACAGTGCGTCTCTCGAACGTGGAAGAGATGAAACAACAGTCATATCGCAAATACGGCAAACCGCGCGCGGAAATCGATGCAGAAATCGCACGCAGCCTTTCTCTTGTTTCTCAAGACGCCTCAATGCTCGCCGGGGATACTGTCTAGTGTTAGGGCAAGGGTGGCTCGCGATAGGGGTCAGTGGTGTAGCTTTTTACTTGTCCTGAATTTGCTTGCGGTGGTGCCGAATTAGTTGAAGGAGATTTTTCTGCAGTAGGAGCAGGAGGTGTTTTAGAGACTGTCGGTTCGGAAAGCATTTTGTCTGCTGCATGCATCGCAGGGTTATCCACTGCCGAAGTGGTTGGGGCAGCCGGGCTGGCTGGTTTTGAGGGGAGTATAGTGGCGGACACTATTGAGGTTACTGGCGCAGCAGGTACAGGCGCGGGGGGGTTGGGGGTAATCGGCAGCGCTGACGCCAGAGGAGTGGGCGTAGGTGGTGTAGAAGGCGCTGGCTTTTGCGGCTCTGGAACCTCAACGATCTTGGGTTCAACTTTGTTCATTTCATACACCTTTTTCATCGCATCGCGGATTT
>ERZ1292632.494-Hain-H43-01um-R2-494-length-42707-cov-16_pt4 | contig 36551 bp, 48 predicted proteins | sample MGYA00564407_ERZ1292632 | MGnify/ENA primary metagenome ERZ1292632 (study PRJEB36523, sample SAMEA6512637) | groundwater metagenome | collected 2019-01-08 | study: AquaDiva: Metagenomics assemblies of 32 groundwater samples | reverse complement strand
TAAGCCAAGAAAGGAGTATATAAATGCTTGAAAAATTAAGAGAACAGATAGCAGAAGTAACGAGGTTTCAACATACTAATGGTTTAAAGGTTGCGGATGAAATTCTCTCTTTTGAAATAGAGAGAGATTGTCCCCAAAAGGGATTTGATAAATGAGACGAATTAAACTTAAACGAATGGGGAAGCATGGACAGGCGAATACCGAGGCAAACAAGAAACTCAAGGAGCTTTTTACCGAAATGGGAGTTCGTGAGTGCAAGGCGAAATTAGCGACCTGTTTAAAAAACAACTTTCTGAGCTGGCACCACCGCCATCCACGGAGTTGGTATTATCAGTGTCCTGAACTGCTAAGTGATTGGGGAGAGGTAATATTGATTTGCCTAAACTGCCATAACCGTTTAACTTCAGATAAAAAATTGAATGAAGAAGTGTTTAAAAGGTTGAGGGGGTAGAATAGGAGAATAGATGTATGGAAAATAAAGATAAAATAATTCTTGATTTATGTGGAGGCACGGGAGCATGGAGTAAACCATATAAAAATAATGGATATGACGTGAAAAATATTACGCTTCCAGACTTTGATATAATGGGCTGGCAACATACGTGGCTTTCTGATTTGGTTTTTACTGGTATGGTTTATGGTATTTTAGTTGCTCCCCCTTGCACAATGTTTTCTTTTGCAAGAACAAAAGCGAAAACATTAAGAGATTTAAAGGAAGGAATGAAAATAGTGCGGATTTGTCTTGATATAATCTGGCAATGTATGGAAATTAAACAAGATACTAAACATAAGACGCTTCCACTAAAATTTTGGGCATTGGAAAATCCTAATGGTATGCTTAAATATTTTTTAGGGGAACCAGCCTTTAAATTTAACCCTTATGACTTTGGGGACAAATATCAAAAACATACTTATTTGTGGGGATACTTTAATGAACCTAAAAAGAACCCGATAGAATTATCAAAAAGATTAAAAGAACTTCATAAAACAAATAGCCAGCCATTACCAGTTTTAAAACCCTATAAATCATTGAATCCTATAATTCAAAAGAAATTTGATATGTTAGCAAGCCAAGAAATTGCCCCTGAAATGTTTGGAAAATTAACAAGGCAAGAAAGGCGGGCAATAACACCTTTAGGATTTGCTCAAGCTTTTTATGAAGCTAATAAATAATAGAAAGTTTAATAAGGAAATATTTTTAAGATTAAGGAGACAATAAAAGTTATGGAGATTTTACAACAAACTTGTTGTGCTAATCCCGATTACAGGTTCTCCCATTATGAATATCCTGATAGATATACTGGAACTACACAAATAAAAAATGCAATTATGATTTGTAAAAACTGTGGGCGTTATGTTCAACAAGGAGTAACAGAATATTAAAATGGAATTAGACGACGTCCTAAAAGATGTGCCTAAAGAAGTAATATATTACCGTGAAAAGGATATAGTTATAATTCATGCGGATTGTCTGGAGATATTTAAAAAATTACCCAATGAGACTGCCGATTTAATAATAACAGACCCCCCTTGGAATGTGAAAAAAGATTATGGTATCTATAAAGATAATTTAACAAAGAAAGATTACGAAAGATTAATTATAGTATTAAAAACATTTTGTTATAACAAGGTAAAAGGACGGATTGCAATAGTATTGGGCAGTGAAATTTTAAAACAATGGTGGGATATTTTTGATGAAGCAAAAATAATTATAGTTAAATTAGGGGCAATAGTTCTTACACGTAAGAATAATATGCATTTACAATGGAAGGCTATACTTTCTACTTGTTTAAGTAATGAATTTTCAACTGATTTATGGGAAGACATAAGATGGCCAGGAGAGGGATATTTTTTTAATGAAGAAAGATATAATCATCCTGCAATGACTCCACTTAAATTAATGAAACGATTAGTAAACCTTTTTTCTCAAATAAACGATATTATTATAGAACCTTATGCTGGTGTTGGGACTACGTTAGTAGCCTCCAAAAATCTCGGCAGAAGATGTATCGGGATAGAGATAGAAGAAAAATTTTGTGCCATCGCAAAAGAACGTCTTAAACAAGAGTGTTTACCATTATGAAACCTAAGCCGTCTAAAAGTCCAGGGCTGGACTCCTTAACAAAGCAAAATCAACTCCTTACGTTAGAGACCGAATTTGAGCACGTCTATCGGAAGGCGAAAAAGCATTACGTTTATGCCCTGTTATGCCTCTATCAGATTAACCAAAAAAAGCTATACTCATTAGATTATAAATCGTTCAGGGAGTATCTTAAAAAGAGATGGGGTTATACTGGCAAAAGCACAGTCTATATCCACTTCAATTATATAGAGCCTTATCATACTTATCTGCTTGCTGAGCAAGACGAACTACCTGAGTTTGACCGCCTTAAAAAAGGCTATCCATTAGCAATACAGGGCAGGGCAGAGGAAGTCTATCACTCTGCTAAAACCGCAGACGAGGAAGGCTTTGAAAATAATCTTCGAGAGTGGGGGCTGAATAAACTGCCAGCCACCGATACCTGCGAGCATAATGACACAGAGACAATAACAATGATTAAATGTAGTAAGTGCATGAAGGTCTTACAATATGAGAAACGTGTAAACAATTAAAAGAAAGGAGGCAAAAATGAGTAAACCCGATACAATTAAACTTGATGATGTAAGATATGTAAGAGAAGATACTATTAAAAAGGATATGTGTGATGATAATTATGTAATAGTTCGCACATATTCAGCAGGTGTTTTTGCAGGAAATCTCATAAAAAAAGAGGGACAAGAAGTAACGCTTCACAATGCCAGACGTATATGGTATTGGGATGGAGCAGCGTCCTTGTCGCAACTTGCAATGGAAGGAACGTCTAAGCCTCAAAACTGCAAATTCCCTTGTGAGGTAGTAGAGATAATTCTCACCCAAGCTATTGAAATTATCCCTTGCACTAAAAAAGCCCAAGAGAGTATTAAAGGAGTAAAAGAATGGAAGGCATAAATTTTGGCTATGGCTTTGGTGATGGCTCTGGCTTTGATGATGGCTCTGGTAGTGGCTTTAGCTATGGCTATGGCGATGGCTATGGCTATAGCGGTGGCGGTGGCGATGGCGGTGGTAATGGTTTCGGCTCTGGTGATGGTTGTGGCTCTGGTGACGGTTATGGCTTTGATGATGGCCATGGCTTTGAAGATGGTTATAGCTCTGAGAAATCAGGCGGGATGAGGAATATTATCACTCATTTGCTCTTGAAACTTGTAGAACGTACAAGCTCGTGGCTGAAGATATGGGCGTGCTTGACCAACTATTCAAAATCTAAACTCTTTCTTATAATCTTTGAGCCACAAATAAAAGGTAACTGGTTTAATCCCAGCTCCTACTGCAAAATCGTATATCTTTAATTGAGGCATAAGCTGGCGGGAGTAAAAGAACCGCTTAATCACCTTCTTTTTTTCTGTGGGCATATATTTCAATGTCATAATTTAATTCCGCCCTCCTGCTCCACGTGTCTCTTTCAATCACGTATCATTACAGGAGGGCATAGGTGAATTAGGAGGAAAGAGAACTTCAAAACACCTGTATTAGCTTGAAGTAAATGGATACGTCCCCTTCTAACTTTTTGTTGTCAAAGGACTTTTGCATATCCACTAACCCCGCAACGCCAAGATTGACTTCAAACTTATCCATCCAGTCTTTGAGAATATCCAGCTTAATGTCTCCACAATACTTCTTGCAGAGCTTGACCACATTAATGCTGGGCCCGAGTCCATACAAATCCGAGGACTCATCGCCAGTGCTTAATACATCGGGCAAATAATGCCCCTTTATCTCCACGTTATCGTTAAAGAGGGTAGCTATGGAGATACTCATACCAGTAGCCAACTCCTTATTCTTAACAAGATAATGAGTGTCAACACCAATCTCTATGCTGTCCGCCAAAGAGATTAGAGACGTGGTCTCTTCTGTTGTAGTGGCTTCCTCTGCCATAACAGGCATGACCAGACATACTACCAGTCCTAATACTATAAACAACTTTTTCATAAACTCCTCCTTTCTATTTCAAAATGCTGAGGATAATAAAACATTATCCATGTTGGTGTATTATCGGCTGAATACCAATTATTTCTTATCATTTTTCCTCCTTTCCTGTCTATCTTTTTTAAATCGCCCCATCAAAAGCAAAGCTATTCCATACAGGGCAATTAAGTCAATAGACATTTTCTTGACCTCGCCCAAAATAACATAGGCTGAATCAGCTACATTACCGATATGTGTTAATATTTGAGCTTGCATATCTCCTGAAACATCTACGCCCCACGCTAAAGCTGATACCCCTGCTAATGCTGTTATTGCAGAACCTATAACAGTGCGGGACAGAAACGCTGGCTTATCCTTACCTGTCTCAGCTTTATAGGTATGAGCTACTTGCTTGAAAAGCAGAATCGCTTTGATGTATTTGATAATTTTCATTTAACCACCTCCTATTTGTATTTATAAAAATCTCTTAATGTGTCCATTCGTTGAGATGTTAAGGGCATATAGACGCCGTCAATCCGACACCACCGGGAACGCTGGCTATCTCTTAAATCCACATGCAAGCCGTAGTCATAAACTCCTATGCCTGTAAATCCTGCCCATTCCGCAATTAAGAATAAATCTAATAAATCAATACCTTTTGCATGTCCGTCAACAGCATTGCCTTTGTAATGCTCCGATTGAGGTACATGACCGATTGTAGCATATCCACAGTGGATTATAAACGGAATACCTAATCGTTTCCGAAACTTGTCAAGGTATAAAAGCAAATCAACTTCCATTTGATAAGGGTCGCCCCATGCCTCAGAGAGCTTAAAGAATTTAGTCTGCTTCCAAAACGCATCCGTCATTTTCATACTTTATCTCCACTATTTAGCTATAAAAGCATATATGAGATTCACCAATAGTGTTATAAGTGACCCAATTAAGATTAAATACAATTTGTTAAATTTTATTCTTATACACTCGCCTAAGTTCTCCTGTTTTTCCTTAATGATTCTTATATCGTCTTTCACATCAGTAACCTCCTTATGCTTTTCATCACAAATATTTTCTTTATATCGTGTTAATGCCTTATCAATGCACTCTCCTGATATAACTTTAATATCACTCTCGGTTAATTCGCTCATCCTATCACTATTATCTTCTTTCTTGTTTTATGGTTTTCTTTAAATGTGGTTTTATTGATATAGGATACTCTTTAAATTTTTCATACATCTGCCACGTTTTAGCTTTTTGTTCTAACTCAATTAATTTTTTCTTTTCTTCAAGATTTTTAGTGGCAAGAATTTTATTAGAAATCCAGAATCTATAATTATCAGGGTTGTTTTCAAGGTCGTTTTCAGTTGCTTTTTTAATTCTTTCTTCTAACGAACTAATTGTTTCAGGTGTTAAAGTTCCTTTGTGGAGTTCTAATAATTTATTTTTGTGTCTTTTGAATATCTCGGATTGATAATATTTTTTAGGTTCTACCCCTGATTTAATCCAGCTTTCTGTTATATCAAGTATAATTCCTGCCTCTTTTCGCCCTATTTCATCAAGAACTTCAAAATTATCATATCCTATTTTTCTACCGTCCATTAAAGTTGTTTCTGTTTTAGGGTTGTAATCTCTAAATCCTAATGCTTCCCAGCCAATAAAGTTTTTACTTACTTCTTTTATAGCTATTTCAGGAGGTCTTATCTTACCTTGAGTTTGAGAAATATAAGCAGTAAGCATAGGAGTCATAGTTTTTACAAAATATAGACTTCTGTAATAGTTTTTTCTAAGTGAGCTAAGTTTTCTCTCATCAAATACAGGATAAACAGGTTGTCTATCAAAAGGGTCTTTTCTATTTACTAAACCTGTAATAAGTCTAACTACAGGGTTCATTAAAAAAGCTATTCCTCGTACCTCTCTTACAGCCCATCTTTTAAGAGTGTCAACTGATGCTTCTTTAATTGTCTTTTCACCATTTAAAACCATATTAGCTTGATTGTAGGCAATAGAGAATATTTTTGTCCCAATTAAGGCATCAAAAGGTGTCTGTAGATTAAATATTCTTATCGTGCCATCTTTGGTTTGTCCTATAACAAAATGAGTTGAATCTCTTAAATTATCTGGGAGTTGCATTTCAAGTTCTTTTGTTTTCTCGTCTCTATTATTGAATACTTGAGAGGCAATAGGTAAAGCACTCATTATTGCTGTTGCTTTAAAAGGATGTTTCAGCCCCCATTTTACAATAAGCTCTGTGCCTTTTATATACCAAGTCCCGAAAGGTAAAGCAAGTCCTCTTATCCATCTACGATATGTTTTAGATTGAGCATTATAGTCAACTAACACTTCTCTTGCTATTTTACCTAATGCTTCTTGAGTATTTAAACCTTCTGTGTTTATCCAATCAAAGTGAGTCCTTACTTGTCCTCCCCTACCTTCTTTTAACTGTTTAAATAAATAAGAAGCATTAGCCACACGCATAATGTTTTCTCTAAATTCTGATACATCTCTTGCTTTTTGCAGAATATAAGATAACGGATTTTTGGCTACATAAATTTTAGGTATTTCATGAATAAAAGAGGCATCTATAATAGCCCCATCTATAATAAATTTATTAAACTCAGTCTCAAAAGGTGTATATTTAGAAGGTTTTTTAGTTAAATAAGATAAAGAATTATCTATTTCTTTCAGCATCTTAAAAGGTTCTGGATGTTGCATTAAAAGCATTGTAGTATCACCAATTAAGTTATTTAAATTAAAAGTAGGAAACCGAGAAAGAATAGCCATTGTTTTCCAATATCCTGTTGCTTGATTAGTAATATACAGGGGCTTACTTCCTCTTTCAGAAAACCCCTCAAATGCTTTATAGATTTCTTGTGGAATGAGATAACTCGGTTTTTCAGCACCTAAGAAAAGCCCCATATCTTTTTTAATCATCATTCTCTTTAAAGATAAACCTTGTTTTATATCAGCTAATCCTTTAATTTCAGGCGTGTTTCTAATAAAAGAATCAAAATCCTTAAAAACCGTAGGAGCTACTTCTCTAAATTTCTCAGGAGCATGAATATAAGCCTCAAGCATATGAGCCATCTTCTCAGGTTGCTTTCTTACTTTAGCCTTATAATATGGTGATACTTCTTGTCCTTCCCACGTTAAATCTGCTAATGCCCTTAATTCATCTTGTATTATCCCTCTTTTTTTGGCAGAAGCAGTTTTAGTTATCTCACCACGCTTCCCAACTTCTGTTGCACCTTTTACGATTCTATCCCATAGATTATATTTAAAGTCTAACTGATGTCCTATCTCATGGGCTAAGACATTTAACTCAGTAGCAAATTGAGAGACTATGTCGCCAGTTTTGGTTGCATACCCCAACTTTCCTCTACCTGCCTTTAAAACTCTTTCATGGGTAACCCCAATATCCTCAGCTATCCTTAATAAATTATCGTAGAGATTTACATCTACATACTCAGTAAATTTAACATCTACTGGTATAATCTTTCTTGTAAAAGGCTTATCAGGATTATAGGCTTGATACTTCTTCCCTTCTATTTCATAAATTCTACCTGTCTTAGCTTGCTTTCTACCTTTAAATAATTCTGTCTTTTGTTCTGGCGATAATTGAGGAGTTATATCATATTTTTGTGCTTGTTTGTGAATAAAATCCTCTACCATATTATCGTATTCTACAGAAGTAACGTAATCCATAAGGGATTCTGCGTCTTTGCGGTATTCCTTTCGTGTGCCAACCGCCTGTTTTGCATATTGCCTAAAAGGCCTCCGTAGCCTTGTAGGGATTCCAAAAGCAGGAGACCACTCAGGAGTATAATCTTTTACATAATGAGGGGCATAATCGTCAAAGAAATCCTCTGGGTCTAATTTGCCTCTTTCAACTAAATCCTCTCTATATACCTCTACAATTTTTTTCCAATTATCCGCAACCTCCAAAACTCTGGGGTCTGTAATGGATTTTTCAACATCATATAATATTTTTTGTGCTTCTTCAATTGTTATATCTGGATTGCCTTTGCCCGCCTTAGTTCTTGCCAGTTGGTCTCTGGCATAAATAAGCTCTACGGATTGTTGAAGTTTTTTAGGGTCATGCAATAAATCACCCCAAATACCTACTTCTATTCGTTTTCGTTTCTCAAAAACTTGCTGTAACCCACCTATCATATCAGTTCTAATAGCATTTCTTAACTCAGAAGGTAAGTCTTTATAGAATTGTAAAGGTTTTATGGCTAATCCTATCTTCTCTTTGATTTTCTCTATAAGAGGGATTTTAAATTTTATTTGAGGACGTGCTTCTGGCAAAGCTATAAAACCTGCTTGCTCGGATTCAGATAATTGTTTTTGCCCTTTTTCATAAAGGTCATTAATGACTACTTCTTTCTGAGTAGTTTCTGGTTTGGGCTTTTCGGTCTTTAATTTAAATGTTGCTTCTTTTAATTCTTTAGGTGCAACCTCTACCTTCACCCCCCTTGCGTCTCCTGATATTTCAATAGGTGCAAGTCGCTTTTTAAATGTTCTATCTTTAATTGTAACCGTCTTAGCTTCAATGTCTCTTACTACCGTTCCTGATGGTAAGTGCTTAATTATTTCGTATTGTTTACCTGACTCTAATTCAATAGTATCGCCTACTTTGAATTTAGAAATGGGTTGTGGCTTAGGCTTGGCTGTTATCTTGCCTTCATAGGCATCAGCTAACTGCTGTTCAAAATTACGCATTATCTTTATTTTATCCTGCTCAAGAATAGACTTATCTTTTTCCATTTCGCTTTTAAGGACTTCTCTTATCTGAGTGGATAAAGTGTCAACGTCCTTGCCCGCCTCTAACCCTTCCTGAATATGTTGCTTAATAGACTTGCCCTCAATAAGCATTTCAGCACCAGTTTTAACGTCAATTTTGTTTATCAGGGCTTCTTCGGGGGCTTTAGCAACTTCTGGTTTGGTTTTAGGGACTTCAATTGCTTCAAGAGTGGGTTTTAATCCCCCCTCTAATATCTCTGGTGGAGACAGTTCTTTTGGGACTATTTTTCTTTCGCCAATAGCTGATTTAATTTTTATCTCAACTCCACGAGGAACAAACTCAAAAGGCGATTTGCCTTTATTAAATCCTTTATAAATAGCTTGCTCTAATAACTTATCTTCAGCAGTCCATTGGAAACGAGGCTTACTCTTTAAATAATCCATAGATTGCTGTAGCTCAAATTCAGCTTTGCCTATAATTACTTCAGAAGGTTTAGCTTCTGGTGCAATCTGTAACTTACCTGTGGCTTTAACTTCTTCTACCTCTAAAGCCTTCTCAATAGCAGTTTTTAGCTTTGAGGGTTCTTTGATTGTTTCAACTTGAGTTTTTAACTCACCTGCCACTATTTGTGGAGTAGTTCCCCTTTGTTTGGCAACTTGCTTAATTCTAAACGCATAAGGAATTAAAAAAGGTGCAGACTCAGCAAGCATATCTTGAATAAATCCTATCTTATAATGTCCTTTAGATTCCCAATATTCCTGTCCTGCTATCCCTAATTCATGTGAAACTGTGAAAGGTGAAGATACAAATGCTGATAATATTTGTCCTTCTTTCGTTTTAGGGGCTAAAAACTCTTGCATAGGTCTATATCTTTCTCTTGTTTCTTCTATGGTTTTTTTGGCTTCTTCCATTCCTCTACCACTAACTAATTCTCTTAAACCAGTAATTCCAGCAAGTCCTTCTACTCCCATAAAAGATACAAAACCTGCCACCGCTTCACCTGCCCCACTAATACTACTAATTGGTGGCATATTTATTACATCCTGAAGTGCTTGTTTAGGTTGAGTAAGAATGGATTTCCAACCTTCTTTTACATCACCTGCAAAGGCACTTATTACTGGAATTCTTTTTTTAAATATAGCAGGTTTTATCTGTTCGCCCTTTTGTGCAAATGGGCTTTTCCCATATTTTATTCTTTCCTTTGCATGTTTTACCGCTTTATCAACTATATCATCTGTGGGTTCTCCACCTTTAAGAAGGTAATTAATTTCATCTTGAGTCAGTGTAGGGACAAGAGTAGGTATCTCTATTTCTTTACCATCTATTTCTACGCCAATAGATATTTCGGTTGAAACTTGACCATCGGGTCTTTTTAATTCGCCGAAATATCCTAAACCTTTTTTAGTGCTATCTGCCCTAAATCCTTCAGGTGTTGGTTTCTGTTGAAATGATGAAAATATCTGTTTATATCCTTCTGCTACATCGCCTGCAAAAGTGCCTGCGGTCTCTTTAGCTTGTTGAAAGAAAGAAGGTTTTTTAGGAATTGCAGGTTTCAATCCACCTTCTAAAACTTCAAATCCTTGCTGTTTTTTTAAACCACCATCTAAAATTAGTGGTTCGGTTTTTAATCCTCCCTCTAAAACCTCTACTGGCATGTTATTCTACTTCCCACCTGCCATTAATTAAACGAAATTTGGCCTCACCTACTTTAATTAATGTGTTATCTTGATATTTTGTAGGGTCTGGTAACTGTCTATAAATTTTTGTCGCATCTCTTTTGGCATAGACTGCTGCTGTATTAGGACTCATATTTTTATACTTATCCAAGAATTGCATAGCCAACGCTCCTTCGTTTTGAGTTCCTATTTCAAACATAAAAGAACCTTCTGGCGTTATTTTGCCTCCGTATAAAGTTACTAATGCCCTTCTTGCATCGTTGCTCCATTGTCTTTCTTCACCTTTTTTTTCACCTGTCTTCCCCGTTATATATTTATCACTTTCTGCTTGTGTAGCAAGCCTATCCGCATTAAATTCCCTTGTTAGCTTATTTGTAAATCCATGCACTGCTTTGCCATTAACTATCCTAACATCTTCTACTAAGGCAGAAGGTTGAGGAGCTGCTTCTTTTCCTATAACCCCTATCTTTTCTAAAAGTTTTTCAGGCATCCCTATATATTTTTTATCTATATTTAAAACCTCAGCTTCTTCAGGGGAAAGAAGAGACTCAATATATTCTCTTTGCTTACTTACACCCTCTTTAGAAATAACACCCTTAGCTGCAAAGTCATTTGCTTTACCCATTAACTCTTTTACTTCAGGGTCAAACCAACCTAAAGGCTTTTTCCCAGCAAGGTTCGTTGCTTTTGCTTTTGTTATCTCAAACATTCTGTCATAGTACGAAGTAGAAGCTCTATCCATTGAATTAACAAATTCAATGTTTTTACTCATTTCATTGCTAAAATTTCCCATTTCACCAATAGTTATAAGTCCATTCTCATGTAAATAAGGCTTAATAGCAGTATCTACTACTAAACGTGGTTCATCTCCCAACATTCCGTAAAAAGAGGTTTTTTTATAATCCACCAATTTATTCAGCCGTGCCTGCTTTCTCTCCTCTTCTTGCCTTTGCATTTTCTGTAGTCTTAAGTTTTCCAAATTACCAGCTATTGCAGTTACCCCCTGAATAGCCTCAAGTCCTTTTAAAATTGCTAATCCTTCATAAGCCATTTATAGACCTCCTTCAAATTATACAAAAGCACTTGCTTCTGTTGCTATCGCTTCTGTTGCTGTCGCTTCTGTTGCTGTCGCTTCTGTTGCTGCTGCTTCTCCTCCAAACAACGTCCAGGTCTGTAGACCAACTGTACCTATAACTAATCCAACCACACTACCCCAGAACTGCATAGTAGCTTTTTGCTCTTCTACTGCTACCCATCTTTCTTGGAGTTCCAGTTTCTTTTCTGATATCCTCACATCTTCCGCAAACATTTCTTCCTCAGCCGTCCACTGTTCTTCAGCTAACTTTTCCGTTAACTCCACTCCTGTTTCAAAACTTTCTTCCTTAAACTCCTGCTGCCGTTCTTTCAACCTGCGGATATTCTCTGTCTGTTCTGCTCTCAGCCTTGTTTCAGCTCCAGCACGCAAGGCTGGCTCAACAGCAGTAGCTACAGCAGCAGTTGGAGCTTCTACTCCCCTCTGTGCCTTATATTTCTGTGCTTGACTTAAAATGTCTCTTAAAGCTATTGGTTTAACACTGCGTTCTGCGAATTCTTCCCAGGGATCTGCATACGCCATAATCCCACCTCCCTACATTGAAAATATTTTTTGCAAATAGGAATACCGATTTTTAGAATAATCCTGCCAAGTAAATTACCTTTCACATTTTTATCTACTCTGCTTGCCATCTCATAAGCAGTTGCTACGCCAAAAGGTCTTATAAGTTGTGTTACGAATTTAGACTTCTGCATTAACCTAACAACAGGATCAAACATTAGTCTATACCCCCAATACGCTTTTCTATCCACTATTCGTCCGTATAAACTTTCAGCTTTTCTTATGTTTTCTAGCAAATGTCCCTGCCTATATAATACTGCACATACGAGTGTCCAACTATCTTCTGAGTTTTCTAACTGTTGTTCTTCTAATGCTAAACTCTCCTCTTCCAACCTTACGTCTTCCTCATGTTGATATTGACTCCATGCTAATTCTTTTTCAGTTGAATATTCCTTCCATGACGATTCTTTCTCAAACTCATACTCTTCCCATGCCTCTGCTCTTTCTGATTCTTTACGTTCTTCTTCTAACTCTCCAAAACTTACCGCTTCCTCAGCACCAGTCTCTAAAGCTGGTTCTGCAACACCTCTAATAAAAGAAGTTGAAAGAGGTTTACCTGTAATAGCTTCATATTGCTTTGCCTGACCCAAAATATCTGCTATACTTACCGCTTTATATTCTTTTGCTTCAAAGGCAGGTTCTTCCCATTCAGGTTCTTCCCATTCGGCATAAGAAAAAGGTGCTGTCTCAGTTGTTGCCTCAGTTTCTTCTTCATCGGCTGTATACCAGTCAGTACTAACAGTTTTTTCTTGTAACTCTTCCTCTTCCTCTTCCTCTTCCTCATCAATTGCTTTCCATCTAAGTGTTACTCCTTCTGCCATGATACCTCCTCACTTTGTTTTTTCTCTAATTAACTTATAAAAACCGTATAACATTAAAGGTTCAAATCCTACTGTTTCATTATTGGTGCTCATAGTGCCTTTAAAGCTGTAAAATATATGAGGATTCAATCCTCCAACTGACTTAATAATATTAGCAATTCTGTATCCGCTTTTTGTAGGGTCAAAGCCATTTGCACTGTCAATAGCTGTTCCTGTATTATTGCCGTCTCCGTAAAGAGTAACAGTTGCCACATTAGCAGTTGTAGTTTTAGCTTTCATAATAAATCCTAACTTGCGTATAAGGGTTTCATACATAAAAGACTTCTCATATAAAGGGAAATCTCCTGTCCAGAATTCGTAAGCAATAGCTGTTCCATCAAAATCAGTGCCGTTTTCAAGTCTTTCCATATATCCTGTATCAATAGTTCCATAAATATAATTATAACCGTTGGTATCTATTACTTCAAATCCACATTGCAGTTCTTTTCCTGAACCTCTGGGTATTTCAAACCATTTATACTTTTTTAAATCAAAAACAAACTCTCTGTTTAAAGTTCCTGTAGAAGAACCATCAGCAAACAGCCAGTGATATTCTGTTTTTTCCTCATCAATAAAACTTACGGAATTCTTAATATAAGATGGATTGAGCTTTCTGACATTAGTTTCGTTTTCATCAAAAAAGTTTCTGATTTGGTGGTGTATCGGCACAATAACGAAATTGTTATATATATAAATCCCGTTTGCTCCTTGCCAGATGGCAATAGAATAACTCCTTTCCTCTGTATGTAGAATCGTTGTTTCCAGTGTTAACGGTGCTGGACAGCCTGTTGATTCTGAAATTGTGAACATATTATAATTGTCTATGCTGTTGCCTGTAAGTCCATATATAGCATTAACCTTAAAAAACAGTTTTATATCATAGGTATTTTCCTCTACTCTGGTAAAGAGAGTAGTTGCACAGGTTAACTCTGTCTCATCGCCAAAAGGCAGTTCTATAGAATCATCTCCATTAAAGACATCAGGAGCATTGGGCATTGACCTTAAAACAGTATTTTTGTCTTTATCGCTGTTACTACATAACCATAACGCACTGTCCGCAAAAAACGGGAATTTATAACCGCTAACTTCTTTTTGTGTTGGTATGCCCGTAACATTATATAGCTGAACATCAGCACTTAAAATCTGACTAAAATTAAGTTTATAGTAATATAGTGGAAGGATTGTAATATCTTCTTCTTCGCCAGTAGTCTGTAAACCTTCTTTCTTAAATTCTTCACTTACACTTGGAGGAGACCAAGTTATAACTCCTGACTTGGCAAACGATATTCCGCTATTGGAAGTTCCATCAACAAACGAGCTAACACCTACCCAGCTTCCACCATCCCAATAAGAAACAGTTAGTGTTGTGCTTGTTGTTGTGTTTACATGACTGCCTATAAGTTTTATGCTTATCCCCATCGTTTTTTCCAGAAATCCTAATAACAAATATCCACTTGTTGCTAAACTATCAAGCTCTACAAAAGTAGCGGTGTTGCTTGTATCGTAAGAATCCTCTACAACATTAACTGTCCAATCATTAAAAACAGTTCCACTCCATAACTGAAAATTATATATTATTCTTAATTCGCCATCCCAGATGTCCTTAATTGTCTGAAATGGTGTATCTACTGTTACATAATATATCTCGCAGTTGCCTGCTGAAAGCGTAAAATTATACCAGTAAAGTAAATAACCGTTTAGATATTTTACTTTAGATGTGCTTTCTGTAGATGACCATGTAACTGTTCCTGTCTGCTCTAACCCACTGGTATTGTCTGTAATAGTTATAGCAGTCCAACTTGAACCATTCCATTCCTTTACAGATAGAGTAGCACCAGCTATATCGTTATTACCACCTGTTGGAATATAGAATTTGCAACCTTGAAGTGGTCTTGTAGAGCCTATAACAAAATCTAAAATTCCAGCTATATAAGGAGCTACAGGGGGCACAAAATTAGTAGTCCATCTTGCTATACCATTTGAAATTCTGTATTCGTCAAAGTTGGCATTCATATAATCTGATATAGTAACATTATTATTAAACGCTCCAATAGTTACAACGCCTGTATAATTAGCAACTCTATTAGTATCGGTAAGTGGCACTCCTCCAGCTGTACGAAGGACACCGTCTATCCATAAATACCAACTATCTCCGTTTTCTGCTACAGCTATATGTATCCATTGAGGCATACCTATAAAACCAAAAGTTACAGTCATATTTACAACCGTTGCTCCTCCTGAAACTACTTGAAAAGTTATATTAGAGCCAGAAGTGCTATATAATCTTATATAATTGTTTGCATCTGTTCCTTGAGAATAATAAGTGCCTACTGGGAAATCATTGTCTGTTCCTGTTCTATTTTTCACCCAAAAATCAATCGTGAATATTCCACCACTGAAATCAAAATCAGCATGGTCAGTAGCCCAAATATAATCACCTGTACCATCAAAAAGCCCTCCTGCCGTTCCAAATTTTTTTACAGTTGTAATAAGTTGAGCGTTACCAGCAGCAGTCCAACCTCCGTGTGCCTTGCCAGTTCCACTATCTGTAAAAGTAGTGCTGGTATCTGCTCCATCCATATGTAACAATGCTTTAGTATATGAATCATCACCACCACCTATAGATGCACGGTTGTCGGCAGTTGACAAAGTATTCTGCAATACGTCTGTATAGTCTCTGGGATTTGTTATTGTATTGGTAATAGTAGCGGAAGACGTTATAAATGCAGACAATCTCATTTCGTTACCACCCCAGATACAGGCTGCTTTGCCATCGCACATAGCAACCTGACCATTAGGGGCATTTGCAAACATAGCTACTCCTGCACTTGTATTTTCAGTATATAAAACCGTTGCACTGAAATCTCCTTGATTAGGAATAGCGGTAGTATTCTGTAGAATCACAGGATTAGCATCACTTGTATCAGTAGCCTGAACTAATACATGGCTTTCAGTTGGCTGTTCTTTTCTAAAATGAAATCCGTTCTGAAGATGCCTATAAGAAGTTCCAAGCTGGGTAGTATTGACTTTGGTCATACCAGCTACACCTTTAAGACTTTTGGAATCGTATCTCAGATTTTTAACTGTCTGAAAGTCAGAACCAATAGTAACAGGGTCATCAGCAGTATTTAGCTTACCCTCAAGAGAGATTTGAAAAGGATGCAGTTTTTCGTCAGGCATATTATCTCCTTTTCATCATATTAACAGTCCAATCTTTTCGGACAAAAGCCTTATTAAGAACTACGTTACTTTTCTTTATCTGACTACTCCACTGCTGAAAGAACTTATCACCAAAATTAGGTTCTCTATCTCTATACTTATACTTAAATGCTGCATATTCTACCAACGCCCCCAAGTATTGACCTTGAATTCTATAAATACCGTAATCTGAAAAAACAGGGTCAGGTCTTTGAATGTAATAAACCGTAACCGTATGTCCTGCGGTAGAAGGCGGAGGGTCAAATATAAGCTGTAGCCTCGCCTGTGGCTGAATTACATAGGAGTCTCCTGAAGTATAATCGTTATTTGTTCCACCAAATAAAGCAGTTACAAGAACAGTAGAAGATGTTTTAGATAAAACTACTCCATCACTGCCGTCAGTTATGTTATGAACTATGTCGCCAGCACTTACATCAGCAAAATTAGCGTTAGTATCTGTCAAAATAGTTTCCCCTCCAGAAGATGCGCCTACAGAAGTTGTAGTGCTTGATAGTTTAGTATCTTTAGTCGGGTCGTCTATAATCGTAAAATAATTGGGTATTGGTTGAGAAGTGGTATTATTGCCAAAAACTATATCTTCATAATCTCTGAAATTTATGAAGTGATTGGTTGAGCCATCGTTATATTTAATATAATATTTGTTACTTGAATTTTTAAGATACAGCTTCATAAAGTCAGCATTTAGAGTATATCCAGCTTGGTTAGCTACAGTTGTAATGGACTGTGTTAACTTTAGACAATCCGTTCTGCTTACAAACTCTATGGCAGCTTCATAAAGATATTCATAACTTGTTCTTGTATCTAAAAACTCAGAAGTAGAAGCCTCATTAAGCGATTCACGTAAAGTTCGTAAAAGACTCTTGCCATCTATCATTACCTCTCCATTTATACTAAAATTTCTGTTATTGTTATACTTGATGCTATAACTCCCCCAAAAATTCTTCCACCTGCAGTACCATTAAACGTAGTTGTTCCTGCTACATTTGTTCCAACTCTAACTTTAAAAGTAGTAGCACTTATAGTGCCAGCAGTCATATAATGCCTTAAAGACATATTACCTGAGCCACTAGCTACACTATCTTTAGCTGCGTATGATACTGCTAAAGCATTAGCAGTTGTGTCCTGAAAAAGTCCCATGATAAAATTGCTACTTGTACCACTATGCGACCCATTCCAGATAACTTCAATTAGTAATTTATTGTTTACATTAGTTGGAGTTATAGCTAAAGTCATATATTCATCGCCTTCTGTATTTTGAGGAATTGTATCATCACCAGGTATTTGAGTAGTTCCTGTTGCAACTGCACCTGTTTGAGTATTGACAACCTGAACTGCCATTCCTGTTAAAGCTCCACCACCTGCTGCATTAGTGTGGTCGTGAGTTGCATTAGTGAAGTTCCCGATTGTCGGCGTTGTTAGAGTTTTATTGGTTAATGTATCAGTAGTAGCTTTACCTACTATTGTGTCATCAGCATCAGGTGCAGTAAGAGTTCTTGTAGTCCCAGTCGTTATACCTGAACATTGTAACTGTAACTTTTTAGTAGTATCAGCATTATCTTGGATTGTTAGACCTGAATCATTAACTGTTAATGTCGGAGTTGTTAGAGTTTTATTGGTTAATGTCTGAGTATGGTCTTTAAACACAACCTCATCATTACCAGTAAGAAGGGGTAAAGTAATCGTTCTATCAGCTACTAATTCGCTTACCGCAACAATGTATTGATGGTCTGCTGATGTATCATTTATCTGAGGAGTCGTAAGAACAGGTGAGGTTAAAGTCTTATTGGTTAAGGTCTCAGAACCAGTAAGAGATACTTGAGGATATATAACAATGTTGTCGTAAGTTTGAGAAGTGAAATCCGTTTTGGATATTGTAAACTTAAATTTCTGAGAAGTGGTATAATCCCCATCATCTACCCAAAAGGAAAAACTGCCGTTTATGCTATCAGAAGTTACAGAGTTAACTGCAACTCCTCCAGCACTTGCAGTATAAACATTAGCAGCAGTCGTAGTTCCTGCCAGATAGACTGACACAGTCATACTGGGAATAACAGCTCCATTACCGTCACGAGTCGTGCCTAAATACTGATAACGAGCCATTTAGTAGCTCCTAACGGTAGTTCTATCTTTCCTAAGGGTCTCTACATTAGTAGGCTCTCCCAGAAATTTCCCAATAATCTTGAAAATCCTGCTTGCTTCGTTTCTGCTAATGTTTCCATTTCTTTTTTTGCCATTGCAGGACTTGTTTAAATCTACCCCACAGGACTCTGCTAAATCAGCAACCTCTTTAGAAATCTTTATGATAGGGTCAACCATTCTTATAGCTTCTTCATGCGGAGAAGCCAGACCTTTTAACATATCTGTTCTTGTAAACATTGAATCTCTAATTTCCTTAGCGAGATGCCTGCGAGCTTTAGCAAAATTATCTTTTTCCTTTTCAGTTACTTTAGGTTTTGAGTCGTTAATTTCCTGCAGCCTTATTTCTTCTTTTTCCAATGAGGCTTTCATATAAGGAACTTCGCTTTGAGGCACAATACCTCTTTCCAGTTCCCTCTTTTTTCTTTCAATACCTTCTTTCATTTCCGCAATATGAGTTTCAAAATACCATGCAGGATATTCCGACTGAATTGCTTTACTTACTCTATTTCTGTCAACAGCTCCAAACAGTTCTGGCATAAAACCTCCTTTTACTTAATTTTGTCTATTACAGATTTATCAAAAAAACTACGTTTATAACCAGTTTTCTTCTCAATATACATACACTTATCAAGTTGAGAATCGGTCATTGTTGTCATGCCCTCTTTACGGAGATTGGCTTCCTGCTCGCTTCTGTGTTTTCCAAATCTATACGGTCTATCTTTGATAATTATATTAGCCATAATGCTTCTCTTTTATAGTAAAGAGGGAGGTCTAACCTCCCCCCAATACTATTACCTATTAAACACCTACTAAACCACCACGACCTGAATCCGCAGTCCATTTACCCTGGTCGCAAGCAACCTGAGTAAGACCATTGGCTGTAATACTTGCTGCTGCTGTACCTTCCACTGAGTCGGAAGCATAGGTACAGTTAATAACAGTGCCTTGTATTGCACTACCAGCATAGATAAACCCAGCTACGCCAGAAGGCCCAGTTATTGCAGTTGGAACTTCTCCTACAAAATGGCAGTTATCTATCGTAACATCCTGTCCATTACTACCTGCCAAATAGATGTTATTGCATACACTTGCTGCTGTCTGATTTCTGAATATGCAATTAGAGATACGTTCTCTTCTAACTGTAGAAGCATTGCCGTACATGTGAACACCAACAAGACAATCATGGAAATCACTCCCGTATATTGTGATAAACCAGTTGTCTACATTGTAAATTGCTCCATGTGTAGTGCTACTGTACAATCTAAATAAACAATTAGACACTACTGTGCCAACTGCTCTTAGAGATGTGCTGTTGCCAGTTAGAGCAATCAAGCCACCAGCAGTAGAAGCGCCTCTATGAAAACCTAAGTTCTCAATAAGTCCAAAAGCACCTTGCCAGTCTAAAACAGCAGTAGTATTGGCTGTCGCATGTCCTTTCAGTATTACCGCATAGCCTGAGGCTTGGTGTGGAACGTGAGAGACATTGCTTGCACCAATAATACTAAGATGTGTTTTAGCTTCTGCTACTGTCCAGTTAGTTGTGCTTTCTGGAAGTATAGTTTCGCCATCAGTAGAGGTTGTGTCTTGGTCTCTGTTTCTAACATAGATAACATCATTTGTTGTAGCCACGTTAATAGCATGTTGAAGATGCTTAAACGCTGTTGACGGAGTGAAGCCATCACTGCCACCTCCGTGGTCATAATCAACAAAGTATGTTTTCCCCCACCATCCGTCAAACCTACCATTCCCAGCTCCAATTACAGGTGTTGCTAAAATCCCGTGTTGAAATCGTGATACACTCATTTTGTTCTCCTTTTCTTAGGACGACCTCCCTGTCTCACTTCGCAAGTCTATCCCTAAAATTCGCTACATACATTAAATTTTCGTTCAAAACTTCCTCCGTTACACCATGAACTCGTTAAGAGAATTTCACTCTTATTTACCCAAAATTGAAGATGTATTCCTCGTCAGAATTCATCTTCCTTTACCCGTTAAAGTTAGGGGAGAAGATTAATTCTCCTCCCCCATTTCCTATTAGAATTACTAACTTACAGCGTGAGAATAAATCCACGGCCAACCTATAAATCCGTTAGCTATCCTAAAGTAAACTGCTGTCTGAATTGCAAAAGTCTCAAAATCCACATTATTAGATATTTCAGGTTTAATTCTGTCTATCCAGATTAGATACTTCTTCATGGCTGTCATATCTACCATATGCCAATCATTTGTATTATAGTCATCTAATCTTAGATAAGGAATTACCTCATATCTCTTATATTGCGGATTAACGTTGCCCTCAGCAGTATCCAACCCTTTAGGTGTTAAGTTAATCTCCATAGCTATATCAGCAAGATTGTCAGGAACTATAAGCCCTAAATTATCGCTAATCTCAATTCTTTCTGAAATGTCATTTCTGAACTGTCTCATAAGAATACGAGTAGCTGCTACAGAGGTCTTACTTAGTGCTGACGTTCCAGCGTTATCGAACCCTGAGCTTGTGCTTGTTCCAGCTTTTGTTGTATGGCTTGAAGAAGCAAGTGAAACTCCTTCCTCAGATGTCATAAAATCAAAAGCAGTAGAAAAAACATAAGCAAACGGTCTTACACCATATTTCTCTCTAACTCTGTGTGCTGATGTCATAAGTTCTGCTGCTGAACCGTCCAGAACAGGATACTTTTTGTCGTCTAATAACTTTCTTTCTATTTGCAGTCCGCCTGCAAACTCTTTAGACTCAATTCTGGTATAATATCCTGGTGCTATAGAAAGCCAACTTAACTTGCCTGTAAAGGTCGGAATATCTGGAACTCCACCAATAGAGTAAAATTCGTCCCAAGCCGACTCAGAATCTATCATTCTGTATAGTTTGGGAATCATAGTAGGCAATGCGTTATAGGTGTTTTCCATAACTTCTCGTAAATCTGCAACAAGCAGTTTTACCAGTTGTGAACTCGTTATTGGATTGCCCATCTATTTATATCCTCCTTTCTTTAAATTTTTATGCTCTGGCTGTGCTGAAATGGTCTGAGTCAAAGTAAAACTCTACATATTCACCACCAGAGTCTGTTAAATCCAACTTTACAACATGGATAATGTCGTAGTTTGTAGCAGGAGTTTCAGAAGCGTTGAGATACGAACAAACTGTATCATCGCCAAATCTTACATAAGAAACTCCATGTGTTCTGCAAGGAACTCTGACATATTTCTCGCCAGTTGTAGCAGTTGTCTTTAACATCTCTACATCCCATGCTGCAACAGTCGTGCTTACATCATCTGTGATTCTGTATTGACCTGCGTTCTGTCCTGACCTGCAATAAATGGCACACAGGTTAGCAACAGGGGTGAAATCACAAGCGCCTGTGGTAACTGTAAGACCATTTGCATTGCCTGTCGTAGAGGTAAGCTCTGTAATCGCAGTGCCAATAGCATTGTTACGAATAGGTGCTCTTAAACGAGTAGAAGGTGTGATAAGAGCAACTTCTACCATCGCTATACCCTCAAAAGGATAAGGCCCCGGTATTGCTCTGTATTTGGTAGTGCTTGTCCGCACTCCAGTTACACCTTCGTCAGTAATATATTCAGCAAGATACGTTGGACTAAACACAGGCGATATTAAATTGTGTCCAATAGCAACTCCATAAGGTCTATCCAAGTTTGTGGTATCGGCTGCACCATCAGCTTGTCCTCTAACTATTACGCCTTCATCAAGAGCACTCTGGTCAACACAAACAATACTGCCCATATATATAGTTGCACTCGGTTTTATAGGCACCCATATTCTGTCTGGACTGCCACTTACAACAGTAATCATATTGGTTTATCTCCTTTCTTTCAGATTTAATAATCCCCCCGATAATTTAACGAGTGGCAAAGGGGACATCCACTCCCACCTTCCGCCACCATCTGGGAGTGTCTTATTGCTTTAGGACTGCCATCAATTCCATTTTTCATAGCTACATGAAAATGGTTGATGTCGCCGAGAGTAGCAAGACTCGCAAGAATGCCCTGTTCTGCTCTTTCAGGGGTCTCTACAAAGTCTGTAACTACAACTCCGCTTCTTGACTGAGCATCACCTAAAGCATCTCTGTCTACATTGCATACAAAGCCACAGTTCCAACAACGGTAGTATTTGCCAGCATCCAGACCATTACCCTTTATCGGGTCGCCGTAAATAGGTAAGGTTCGGCTTCTACTGGGAATTCTACGTTTATGGTAACGATGCCTATGTATCATTTGGCTATGCCGAATGGAGTTCCAGCTTTAAGGGCTTTTCTAACTTTTTCTTCGCTTAAACCTCTTGACTTGACATATTCTTTAGCATATTCGTCAAGTTCAGGCAAAGCAGCTTCCTTTTCTTTCATAACTGTATCTCCACCGACTCCTGCTCCTTTGGCTTTCTCGCCTTTAAGGGGAACTTCCTTTTTAGGACTTGCTTTCTTTAAAACAGCCCTTGTGGCACGATAATAATTACGTTCAGCATCAGCTACAGGGTCAGAAGAATGCCTGACATTGAAGTTTTTCATCATCTCCCCATAAATTTCGTCATGCAGATCAGGGTCTTCAGACTGACCAAGCCTCTTAATATGCTGAAGGTAATTAGATTCATACCTTGTTCGGTCTTCACGCCTTCTTTTTTCTCTTTCGTAGGTTAGCCTGTCAAAATCCTTTTTTGTAAGAGGCATATCATTAACTTCTGATTCATAATTAGAAGTTTTTGACGTGGAAGATAAGAAACCTTCCATCTTCTCCAGCATACCGTCTATTCTTCTATTCCTGTAATCTACTTCCTCCTCTATTGCTGACACTCTACGACCCAGCCGAGACCGCTCTTTATGCTCCTCTTCTTTGGCTTTTCCTTCCTCATCAAGACCTTCTTCCTCACCTGTAACAGCTAATTTGGCTTCTTGGCTATCTTTAGCGGAAGCCTCACTATCGGTTACAGTCTTATCGGTGTCTTCCATAACTACCTCCTTCGTTTAAATAAAAAAAGACCCTAACAAGAAATGCCTTTTGGCAATCCTATTAGGGTCTCTTATCTCTCCGTTAATACGGAGTTAATTGACTAACCCAAGTTACTTACTTTATTCGTTCTGTCTTTTCATAATCCACTATTCCACCCTGATTGCAATTAAAAATAATCTTACCTGTGAAATCACTATTCATTATATCAAGTTTTACAAAAACTTCTTTACAAATTCTTTTCCAATCTAATTTGATGTTATCACTTTCAATATTATTTTGCAAGTCAACTTGTTTTAATGTCATCGCTTAATGCCTTATATTTATTTATTCTGCTTATCCATATATTTGAAATTCTTTTTAAAGACCTGAAATCCGCCTTGTCATCCTCAGACGCTTTTTCGTTATATATCAACTCCAGCTTTTCTTCCATCATTACTATCATATCTCTTAAAAGCTCTTCACCTAAAGGTGTTGAAATAGCTTTTATAAACTGAGCATTCTTGCCCAAAATAGACAGAATCGTTGCACCTCTCCTTCCTGTTCTTTCAAGGAATTTATTGACTTTTCCTTGATTTAACTCGTCCATTTACCGCTCTGCCCCCCTTCTTGCAAATTCTTCCATTCCAGTCATAGGCAACCGTCTTTGATTGCTTGTCGGAGGAGTACTGCCTCCACCTTCAGGAGTTCCTGCCTGACTTGCAACAGAGACTCTTTCATCTAATAAAGCATCTGCAAAACTAACATATTCGTCTCCTGCAAGTTCAAAGAACTTAGCCATAAGTCTATTAACCAACATTGCAGTTTTAGGATTAGGAACTCGCACCAGACCATTAATTAGTTGGATAATTTCGTTTCTTTTCATTGCTTTAGAGTGTTCCAATTCTATTGACTGACTTAAAGGTTTATAGACATAATCGGCATTGGCATCAAAATCGTATAGTTTATTGCCCATAAGTTTAAACCCTGTTTCAGCTTGTGCAAACTGAGCAGTCATCTGAAGTATTATCCAGTGGAGTTCGGTTAAGAAAGTATGCTCAAAAGTCAAAGATTTGTAATTTAACCGTGTATTTGAACTTGCTTGCGTTCCTGCAAATGCTGTTGCAGTAGTGCTTGCCATTTCAGGCAATTTGCCCATTGCAGGAGGGTATATGCCCATTACCTTATCCATTCCACTTGTAAGCATAGATATTTGATTAATAGCACCTGCTATATTGTCTGAAATCTTAAATTCTACTAAATCATCTGGATTTTCAAGCTCTATCGTATGTTCTGGCTCAAAAAAGACTGTAGAATTATCTTCAAGTGAGTATTTTCTGCCTTTTAATGTTGGTAGAGTTGCAAGCATAACTCTATCATTTGAAATATTAAAAGTATCGTCAATACCTATCTGCAATTCTTTTGCATACTTGCCGTCTCCCATACCTGTATCTTTTGTAGGATGAACATAACAAAGTCCTCTTAAAAGAGGTCTATAAGACTGTCCAGTAACATCTCGGTAAGGCTGTAACTGAAATCTAATCATAACTTTGGTATTATCAGACAAGGCATAGCTTATAATAGTCTCTAATAACTCTGCTTTTTTCAAAGGCTCGCCATTTATATCAAGTCCTATTTCTACTTTTAAAGGCTTATTGTCTGCATCTCTCTCTACTACCTTGCACCAGAACTTACCATGTCTTTCTATAATATCAAATGGCTTAATAATCCGTTTCTGAGGCTTTGTCTGCTTTTCATCTTTATTAAAACTCTCTTTTGAAGTTTCTGTCTCTTCAGGAGGCTTTATATCTTTAAGCCTGTCAAGATTGATATAACTCATTTTCTCTTCATCTTGCTTTAATTCCTGATATGTCTTTTCAAATCTAATTGTTATCCAATCTTTCTGCTGAAGGCTGTAAACATATTTGTTGTTCGTAAATACGTTGCGAGGGTCTAATATATCAAAGTTAAATCTGTCAAAAACAACTCTTTCGCTTGCAACTGGCACTTCAATAACCCGTCTTGCAGGAATCTGAACTGAAAGGTCTACCAAAGGATTGCCATATTCGTCAACATCCAGAGTTTCAACCTGTTTCTGATAAATTGTAATCGGCTCCATTTCCTGCTCCCACCAGCACCTTGCATAAACAAACCCGCCAAGACTATTTGCCGTTCTTGCTCTCATAAACTTCTGGTAATAATATAAGTGCTTTTGGTTTAAAGTTCTGTTTATACATTCTTTTGCAGCTTCAGACTTTTTGAGCGAATCTTCTCCTTCATCCTCAAGATAAACCTCTACAAAATCCCTTGTCTGAAAATACTGAGAGGAGTCTATTGAGGACTGAGTAAGCATATGCGAGGCAAACTCTGGTAGCATTATATCAGACCGCCAATCGTAGCCTTTCTCAGTTCGGTTGCAATCCAGTAAGTCAACTACCAACTCAAAATCCTCAATACTCTGTCGTGCATTTGCTTTGGCTACAGCATATTCATCATCAACTACAATCCTGGCAACTTGTCTTTCTAAATCTTCTTTATTAGTAGTCATTTCTTTCCTCTTACAATCTTACAAGTCATTTCTACATCAGCAATCGGGTCATTGGAATATCGTATATTCAATTTAGCATTTTTAAGTATTCTATCTAAAATTCCTAATTTTCTGGCATGTTCCATATGTTTTGTCTCGTATTCTTTTTGGTCAATCATTAATTTATTACAAAGTTAGGCGAACTTATTAGCCTTCTTAAAATATTCCCGCATTTAGGACATTTTATTTCTTGGTCTAATTCATTAATAAATACCATTATGTCATATACTCTATCTGTTTCTTCATTGCTGCATGACTCGCATTTATACTCGTATAGTGGACTCATCTAAATATCATAAACCTTGCATAGAATCTATTTCGTTCCTTATTCGTTTTATAATTTATCTCTTTATCAAATTCAGGTTTAACTCTCCATACTAAAGAATCGCCTTTTTTAAGTTTCTTTTTTACTGTTTTATAAAAAGTTTGAATTGCCTGTTTTCTCGCTAATTGCGGATGAGAAAACTCTTTCCACCCCATACCAAATTCGTATGGAATTCCTATCTTAGCAGATTTACCTTTAGTCTCGAAATCAAATAATGGTGGATATTCTTCCTTTAATCTTCTAATAAGTTCTGCAATCGTTTCTGGATAACCTTCCAGTAATTCAATCCACAATAGGTCTACTGGCAAACAGGCTGCAAGTCCAACCAACCCAGTCAACTTTGAAAATCTTCTACGAGTTATTTTTTTATCTAACATACATTCTCCCTCCTTGAAAATGAATTCACCATTCCACTCCTTGTCCTTGAAAATAATGTTCATGAACTAAATGTCTGCGTTTTCCAGAATCAGTTAAAAACCTTTTCGGCTTAAAAGCAGGATGCTTAAAAACTGATTCATAAGCTGTATTAAAATGCGACCACTTCTGCTGAGGCGTATCTTTCATGTCTTTAGTAGCTAACGAAGCTGAACTCGCCCATTCTTCCAGCCTCCAGTTCTTCATAGACATAGCAGATAACTTGCAATTATCTAAAATCCATAAAGTTGATAGATATGTCCTTTTGCCGTTTTTCTCTATTACATTATTAAACGGTTTTCCAACTAATAAAGCATTTTTAAGTCTTTCTCTTATCTCATCTCTACCTCTCGTAGATTTGCTGTCCCATGACTGCCAGTAAGCTCCAAAACCAATGCCTTCTTTTTTATAAGTATGAAAAATTCTGTTTAAGTCATCAATAACGCTTAAACCTGTATTAGTCTGCTTTTTGGCTGCAAGCGGGTCTACTAAACTAAGAGCAAATCTGTAATTCCTACCCATAATAGCCAATTCTCTTGCAATTTCAAGAGTAACCATCTTTTCTGGTGAAGGATTAAACTCGCCCCATATAAAAGCCTCGTCTGTCGGAGATAAGGAAATCATACCGCAAGCCCAGGGGACATGTTCGTGATAATCTATAAGTTGAGCATGAGTCCAAGTTATAGGAATTCCATTGGGAAAATATTTCTGTCTGGGTATAAAATGTGTGTCCCAATTAAAACTTTTAAATATTCTTCCTGATACCTGTTTAAATATTCCATAACGTCTGATAAGGATTATCTCTGGATGATTGGCTTCATCAATATCCTTAAATTTTTCTTCTATTACTTCACTGCTTAAAGTAGGATTATCCTCTGTAGCTGCCTGAATAACTGCTATATCAAAAGGGCTATTAGTCTTTTCTATTCGTTTGATAGTTTGATTAAGATGCTTTTTGTAAGCATTTACAACGCTTTCGGTTCTATAATAAACAGACGCTTTCTCAAAAGCCTCATCGTATAAATAAGATACACGGTCAGTAGGCGTTAATGTGATTATTAAATCACCGTTTTCTGCTAATAATCGTGGTCTCTGCTCTTCTAAAAAATCAATAGAAGGCGATTCATCCATCCAGCAACTAATTCTCTGAGTACCTGCTGTTGATTGAACAGTCTGATTATAAGACACAAACTCCACAATTATATCGTTTCCGCCGAATATATCCCTGATTATAATAGCAGAATTTCTGAAAGTTATATCTTTTTTAATCAAGAATTTAGGTAGCCATTTCTTAAACTCAGGATATTGAGTATTTTTAACTTCTGCTGAAAGACCATCTTTGCTGATATTAGCACTTTGACCTGGCAGTGTTTCTGAAGCAAATCTAAATACTCTTGAACCTCTTTGATGTTGGATTATTTTGCCCCCGCATTCAGGACAGATATTGTCTTTAGGTAATTTAGTAGAAATCCATGTAGGACTGTCTTTTGATTTATGAACTTTCAAGAAACTCTCTTTTACTGTTTTATCCTGATAATATAAAACTCTTTTCTCACATTCAAAGTAAACTACGTTCTTTTTAGGAATAGGATGTTGACCCAATATCCTTAAAACGTATCCATAAGCAACAGACGCATTTTTCCCCCCTTGATTCCCCATAAACAAATCAATCTCCGAGTGAGGACAATTAATAAATGCCTTGAAATGCCACGTAGGTTTAAAAGACAAAAACCCTGTAAAGTCGTTAAGTTTCTCTATTTCGCTGTTAGTTAAGTTCATAGTCTACAGTAAAAAACTAATGTATAAGAACTCGGGTTCGCTATGCTATTAGCCGTTAAAACTATATCTCCTGACCTGCCTGCCACTGCCGTATTGTCTGGAATAGGACAATCTGTGAAATCCAGAGTTCCCGAATTGCCTCCAACTCCGCCAAGCACCGCTATAGTTGTATCCGTAGTTGCATCCCATTCAAGCAACATAGATATACCGTATATACAGTATTGGATTTTCTCAATCTTTAATTGACTTGCAGATGGGAAAACTGTAAGAGCTGACTTGTCAACAACAACTCTGTCCGCTATAGCCGTGCCGTCTCCTATCATGGTTTCAATTACTACAACCCTGTTAGGACTATCCAGAATCACTGTATTAGAAAATGTATTTGCCACGATTAACCTCCTAACTTTTTAAGTTTAAAAGCATAAGAATCTTTTTCCTGTTTAAAAACTTCCCAGTTTGTTTTAAGGTCGGTTATATTTTTAAAAATCTCGGATTTTTGTTTTTCCAGTTCTGTGTTTTCTTTCGCAATTCTGATTCCTGCTTCTTTTATTATTTTTTCTCTTTCGTCTAAATTATATTTTCTATTTTCCAATTCGGCTGATGTCTTATTTTGATAATTCTCAAAAGCAGTTTTTTCTTTCGTTAATAATCTTGTGCCACTATTTAAAGCATTTTGGGCTTCTATAAGCTGGCGGTTTCTAATATCCATTTCCTTATTAAAATCTGCCGTATTTCTTAGGAAATCAGACTCTTTTCTTTCCACATCTCCTATTCTGAGATTAATATCATTAGTCTTAATATCTAACTCTTTTTCTCTAATGTCTAACATCTCTTGTTTATCTTTAATTACTTGAGACAGTTCATTAAACCTTTGTTTTGATTTAATTTCTTCTTCAGCCATTAACTTCTGTTGTGTTTCTATCGTAGCCTTTATAGCTTTCAACTTTTCATTATAAAAAGCTATATTTGCATCTAAATCACGTAGTTGTAAATTCGTTCCAGCTATCTGATTGGTAATATTATCTTTTTCTTTTTTAAGAGAAACGATATCTTGGTTTATCTCGCTTTTCTTTCTTTCTTCATATTCTTCTGCATCACGCTTTAATAGTTCCACTTTAGAAATTAACATTATTCGTTCTTCTCTAAGTTTTTCAACGATGTCTGCCAGCTTGTCCTCATCGCATTTTGCAATCAAACTTTTTGTATCTGCTACAAGTTTTTCTAATTCCTCTTTAAAGTCCATTATACCTCCTTATGTTATCAATACTGGACTAACTACAAACTCTACAACCACTTCTCCAGTGCCACCTGCTAACTTAGCAGTTGAGCTTCTATTTATCAGCATACAATGTATTTTACCACTTTTGTCTTCATCTTGATAGTGCAAGTTTAAATTGCTTAGTGAATAATAAAACTGGTTGCTTCCAGCTATTTGTTTTCCCGAAGTAGCAGGGAAATTTATAAGACCTGAAAATGTGTCCACATCCAAATCCGTATTCGCTCCTGTATCTCTCTTCCACAAATAGATGTCCCACTCTAAATTCTGGTCTGATTGTATCCTTATAGCATGAATAATAACTTCATTTATCTGAGTTGTTTTCCAGTCAGTAGGAAAATCAAGGTTTTCAGCCTCTCCAGCATTCTGCACTAAAGCGCCTGTAAAATTAGTGTCTTTGTCCGTTCGTATAAATTCTACTCCAACTACTTGAATTATAGGCATTTTTATTTTTTCTTCTTTCTTTTAGTAAACTTCCCTCCACCTTCTGCATGGTAAAGAGCTTTTAAATACTTCTTTGCCTTTGCAACAGAAGCAGAACTTCCCTTTTTTGTCAGTCCATCAGTTACTTTATAAACTGTCTTGCCTATGCGTTTGTAAGGCATCTTAAACCTCCTTTTTTTCTTCTAACGCCACAATCGTTATCTGTGGAAAATTCCCGTTTTGACTTACCAACATTTGTGCGGTAAGCGTGCAGTTATATTTCTTTAGGATAGGCTCGATCTCCTGCTTACACCTTTCTATCCTTTCCTGTCGCTCTCTTTGAGCCTCTGCCTGTTTAACTCGTTCTTCCTCTGGCGTTAACTTTTTAGGCTTCTTTTTGATTTTGAACATCTAATATCCTCCGCCCCCGACATATTTAGCCTCATCCACTATTATACAGGTCTGACCTGTTCCGTCTTTCATATAACATGTATGCCTTTTAAAAGTGTAATTCTTTACAGGGCATCCAGTAAAGAACCAGTTATCTTCTAAAGCATGACCAGTTAAATTCGTAAATGTTATTGTTACTCCATTGCTTAAAATTTGAGCTAAACCTGTAATAGGAACTAAAGTTGCGTTCCAAGTTGCTCCGTTTGTGTCCGACCATTTAAAGGTATCTGTTACACCAATGGAGTCTATCACTACTTTAAAATAAACTTTAATTAGCCCTGTAAAAGCCCCACCAGAATTTAAGTCGTCTAATATTCCACCGCCAAAAACAGGGTTGCCAATACAAGAAGTATTAAATGTTTCATCAATTTTCTGTTTTATACTATCTACCAAAGTTGCAATATAACCATCTATTTTTACTTTAACGAACTCTGCCTTGTTAGGAACAGAAGGCAAAACCCATTCAGTTGTGCCAATAAAAGTAACCCTTTGTGATGGTGCTACCTCGCCTGTTATTTCTCTTGCTTCTAAATAAGTTTCCATTTACACCTTTTCCACAACTAACTGTTCAGGAATAAGATTTTTAAGTGCTATAACGATATTTTCTTTTGCTAAATCTATCTCTTCGCTTCTTAAATACCATTGAGTCGCCATGCCGTTCTCGTCAGGTTCTAATTTTATGCTGTCTCGCCAAACTCTCATTTAAACCACCGATAAAGTATCGTTGTCTTCTAAAGCTATTGACGTAAAGCCAGTAACTTTAGTTCTAAAATTATCATCTTTTGCATGCTGGTCTTTCAGCTTCTGCCAGTAATCCTTGATAATAAGCCTTATGCTTTCTTTAGCATTTGCCATACTGCTCATATCCACTTGGCTTTTAGGGATATGAAACCCGTTTGTTCCTCTTTCGTCTGTCGGGAAAGAAACACAATAACAGGTGTATTTACCCTTATTGACTCCATAATCTACTAATTCCCTATCCCATTTGAATTCAGCGTTTTGCAGGACTATATACTCTCCCTGTATAGATATTTTAGTTGCTATAAATCGTGGCGGTTTAGTATTAAAAAATAAATAACCCTTATCGTGCATAATTATCTCCTTTTAGAGTTTACATACCTCTATGTTTAAATCGTTTTTAAGAGTATAATACTGATTTTCTAAAGCGGTAATCTCTGCTGGCGTATAAACTACTCCAGCCATATACTCATGAGAGTATCTACCTGTTTGAGCGATAACAGTTAAAGCTCTAAGTCGGCTTAACATTAAATCTATTAACTGCATTTGAATTAAAGCATTTATATAATTAATTGCCATAAAACCTCCTTATGCCGTTGGAGCTGAACAAGCTCTAAGCCAATACTGCACTCCGTTTAATTTTACCTGAACATACTTTTTAGTTCCACCTTCAGTAGTGAGTGTGGAGATAGAACTAAGTAAATCCGCAGTTTCCTGTCCTGCGAAATTTACAAAAGGTTCTGATACATCGTCCTGGTCTAATTCTAACACAGGGATAGCTGCTGTGACAGAGGGCTGAGTAATGTCAAATTGAGCTAATGGCGAAGCTACCGCTCCTCCCATACTAACTACCCCCCCGCTTGTAATTCTCATTCTCTCTACATTGGCAGTTCCTATAATAATCGGGCAAGTACCCCCATCTGTGCCAATCAAAAAAGCACTTGCATTGCCATAAGGCTGTAAAATCTCCGCAACATTTGCTAAAGACAAGCCGAATCTTGTCCATGTAACTCCTGAGCCATACATAGTATAGGATAGTATAAGCCCAGCATTGTTTTTTAATTGTGTTTTGGCATAGTTATCGCCTATTCCACCACTTTGGCTTTCTATAACTGAGTTCGTGCCATAAGTCAATAATTGATAATTAGCGTCATGCTTAATCCCAATGCCTAAACTACTATTAATCCTTACGTCATCGTCAAACACGAACTCCGTATCTGTTGCGTTCCATGAGAGTTTAGGAGTAGCAGTTACGCCCTGTAAGGTAATAAGGTCGTGGTTAGCGTCTGTGCCTCCATAAATATCAATGCCGTCATAAGAGGCTACAGTAACTAAACTTGTCGTTAAAGCCCCGCCATCTAAATTTAGTGGAGTTGCTCCGCCTGTAGCGAGTAAGCCTAAATTAACAAAAGCGTCTTTTAAATCGGTGGTATTGATAGGCTGAACTATGGGAGTAGCACCAAAAAAAGCTCCCTTTTGAGTAGAGGCGGAAAACACTTTCGTGCCTGTGGTAATATCAGTAACTATATTTTTAGTTGATACATTTAAATCACCAATAAGTTGTAATTCCCCTGTATTTTTTAAAGTCATTTTCTTACCAAGAATATTAGCTTCTCTTAAATAAAATTCCATATCACTATCCAAAGACCCAGCAGTTACATCTGTCCATACACTTGCTATTCTTCCACTTGAACTTATTGTTCCGCCTGCCCTATCTGTTGAAAACAATAATCCAGTTCCTAATCCATTGGCGGGTGTGCCTGATGTGTCAACATTTAAATTCATAGCATCTACAACAGTGTTTGTAGCAGAGGTTCTCATAGTTCCGTCTAATCCAAAAGTCCCGCCTCCGATAATAAGACTCCCATATAAACCACCAATGTTGGGATATATAGTAAAGATGGTCTGTTCACCAGGAGCTGACTGTTTTAAAACCAAAGCATCTTGATTTAGCCCTTTTAACGAAAAATCCCAAGTAACAGCATCGTTCTTAAACTGGAAACCAGTAGCTCCGTCAACAGCAGTTGTTTCTGTTAAAATATAATTTCCAGAAGCTGCTGATTTTATATGAACTTGCTGAGCTGGTGCGTTTGTCCCTATCCCTAAACTATTAAGAGTATCGTTCCAATATAAATTAGCGTTGTCCTGAGATACCGCAGAAGCACCAGCAAATAAGACAGAGCCAGCAGTAAAACCAGTTATACCAATACTACCTAACTGGATATCAGAAGTTAAGTTATGAGTATTTAAAAGCAAATTATGGTCAACGCCAGCAGGAAGAACTACTCCGCTTATGCTCTGCCCTGCTAATGTTAAATCAATACTCACGGTGTCGGAGACAGCATTGACGTAAGTAGATAAGTCCTCTACCGATATAACATCGAAAGGGGCTACTGAAAAAGGATTAAAGCGAAATTCTTCTGCCATTTCTTAACTCCTTGTTATGTGAATATATGATAAAATTCAGGTTCATTCCCTTTCCAAAGACCATCTTTTTTAATATCTGGCATTATCCCCTCTATTTCGTATTTTAAATAACAAGCATAACAACAAATAATCCATGAGGATTTCCCTATTGTCCCGTCAGGACGTTGGAATTTTACTGGTTGAGACAAGAAGAAAGCATGTTTTTCATCTCCGTCTCCACACAACATAACAGTATTACAATCTTGGGGTTGAATTTTAGAATAACTTTTTCCAGCCATGCTTTAACCTCTCGTTTATGTTCTCGTTACTGACGATAATTTGTTGTTTGCATCATATGCCAATGTTAATGTAGCTACTGTAGTCCCACCTACCCCATTTGTCTTATAAGTTGCTGTTTCTATTTGTCCTACCCCATTACCCGCCGCAACATATGTCAAACTGATATAATCGTATTGAAAAGGAACTAACTTGAAAAACTCCCCAACCGCTAAATTGCTCCCACTATCTATTACACTGTCCTTATCACTTGTAGGATCGTGAAGAACTACCCTCTTTATGTCCATTAGCCCCCCTTCTTACCCCTTAACTGAATTAAAACCTCCTCACCACCCTCAAATATATACTTAATCCACTTGCCTGCCTGTGAATGCATCCCTGTGTGAGCATGAGAACCTGCATGTGAGACTGCGTGTGAATGAGAACCTGTGTGTTGAGGAGGACTGTAATTTCTCCGTCTATTGACTTTTTTCAAATCCGCTCTCCCCCCCCTCCGTGATAGATATTTATATTATAAATCAATGGGTTAGGCACCATACCCCTTGACTTGTCGGGACTTAGAGAAGCGGAGGTGACCGTCTCCATTGGACTTAGCCTTCTTGTAGGGTTTGCCTCGTTGCTGGTCCCTAATATAGGCCAGGTCAGCCAGGGCGTCAGCGAGTTGAGCTTCAAGCCCGGCAATGTAGATGTCTTTCTTTAAGCACTCCTTACAGGGTACCCTGCTAACATCTGTAACGCTAACAGGCTGGTTGCTGACATTATCCCGAACATCTGTAACGCTAAGAGGCTCAGGTGTAACGCTAACTGTAACGCTAACTGGCTTTTCTGTAACGCTAACAACCTTAGGTGTAACGCTAACTGTAACGCTAAGAGGCTCCTCTGTAACGCTAACTGGCTTTTGTAACGCTAATTTTGTAACGCTAACTAACCCCTTTGTAACGCTAACTCCTCGTAAAGCGTAAAGACGACACTTACTACTACAATACTTAGCTGTACTCCTCTTACTCTCAAATTCCCCTTGACAATATTCACATTTCATAACCCCTCTCCTTTATTGCATTATTCCTCAACCTCACCCTCTACCTCCTCTTCACTAAACTCATCAACCTTTGCCCTAATTAACCCCAAAATCTGCGGATTAATCAATAACTTGTCCCCTTCATGGTAAATGTTCATCTGCTGAAAGATTAATGCCGGCGCTTGAGAGGAGTATAATCCTATACTCCGCTTAATATCCGTGGCTTTTTTATCGGCGTACTCTAAGAAGCGGATTTGGTCTTTGGTCTCTTTGATAGCGGTTAGGTTTTTATTTTGTTGGGGGTCTGATATATGATTAGAGAGTTGAGATGCAGTTTTAAAATCAGTTTCATCTTGGTGGACAAGGTCTGGAAGGAGGGCGAGGTATTTTTCTGCTTCTCTTTCTATTTCCTTATTGTATTTTTTCTGGAGGCGGCAGATAGTAGGCTGGGAGGAATCGACCTCATCTGCAATTTCTGCTTGGCTTTTACCGGAGGCCGATAAGGCAATAGCCTTTTTAATCAATTCGGGATTATTCATTTCATTTACTAATATATATCATTTCTTTTATAGTTGTGTCAAGTCCCCCGAAAATTCAGGAGTCCAGGACTGGACTTTTACATAAGATTTATTTATAGGGGGTATTAAAATTATTTTGCGTATTTTTCATAATTAGGGTTCTATTTGATTTTTTGGAGCTGTTTCCTTTATAATCAATTAGTTAGCTCTTTTTTTTAACTTTTATTGGGTAAGGCATTACATAATTTTGGGAAGCCAAGTAAACACTTATTTCCTTTATTTCCCAAGCGGTTAGGGTATGAGGGGCAAAAAACCGTTATAAATCAATGGGTAATTCATTACATAGTTAAGGTCAATTTTTTAGCTTAACTCTTTGATTTTAAACGATTTTATTTTCTGGCATGAGGCTTGCATATAAAGAAGCATAAACATAAAAACCCTTTATCATTTGCAAATGGTAGTAGAAAATAATGAGAGACGGAAAAAAATCAATAAACAAAAAATCCCTTGCCTTACTCTGCGACCTTTCCTTCCACAAGAATCGTCTCTCATCAGAGGGGGTAGGGGAAAAATAAGGAGGAGGAGAGAAAAAATGACTGAGATGGAAACTAAAAAGAATAAGTGGATTTGTTGCGGGTGTGGCAGAAGACTTCCAAAAAACGGCTATGTGTGGAAAAATAGACACTCTCGGTGGGTATCCGAGAAGTGCAAAAGTTATTATTTTTGCGATGCCTGTGCCGATAACCGAGAAGTGGGGACACGATAAAGGAGGTGAAAAAATGACCGAACTGGAAGCTGTTAAAAACGATATAGCTACTTACTATGGCGGGGCGGGGTATTGTCAATTTCTAAAATTTGAGGGTATGAATCCTGTTTTTATTCTGGAAAAGTTTTATTCTTACCTTGCCTATTATTACTCACAGGATTTTAAACACCAATTATTTAAGGAATGGGAGGATTCTAAAAACATTTCGCAACATTGCAAAAAGGGAGCTGAACAATAAAAACCTTTCCGTCTCATACCGGGGGCGGGAAGAAAAAAAGGAGGGATAGAATGAAGATGGCAAGATTATATCTAAGAGATTTAAAC